>JAABUW010003533.1_pt1 | contig 22192 bp, 16 predicted proteins | sample 5560081 | NCBI WGS metagenome assembly JAABUW01 (sample SAMN10711882, study PRJNA513363) | rock metagenome | isolation source: Antarctica rocks | place: Antarctica: Victoria Land, Knobhead sud
GCGACTGGCAGCGACTGTGACTGCGTATCGTCATCTTGGGTGGCAGCAGCAGAATCGTCGTCTTCCCCGAAGTCTAGCATGTCGTCCCCACCATCATCGTCGGCGATGGCCTTGAGAAACGCCTCTTTGCCTTTGCTGCTTTTGCCGTCGGCCAAGTGCGCAATGTTCCCATCCTTCAACAGCGCCCTGCGCTTCTTAGCTTCTTCTTTCTGCCTCATCTGCCGCCTGCGAACGGCAATCTCGTCCTCGTCTTCATCCAGATCAAAAGCATTCGTTGCCCGGTTCCTGCGCATCATCCCAGTAGTGAGGTCCTTGTACAGCTTGCTTGTCTCTGCTTCTTCCCGCACCCGTTCTCGTTCGGCGAAGTGTGCAGCAATCGCACGTTCGTTAACTTCTACATGAGACGAGTCGATCATCTCTCGATCTTGTTCGGTCTCTGGTGCCACAAAGTCATCTCCGCCAAGGCCAGCGTACTCGTCTTCAGACTCCTCGGCCTGCTCGTCCATCATCTGTCGTGCCTCCTTGTCGACGTCGGCCTTCTCGGCGGCTGTTAGAGCTTGCTTTCGACGTTGAGCCATCTCTCGGAAAGCATCCTTCTTGTCTCGAACAGACGCAGGCGGTGCTGCAGAGTCATCTTCACTATCATCGTCGAGAGCAACCCGTCTTTTACCTAGACGTCCACGTCGTGGTGCGGTCTGTGAGGGCGCAGGTGATTCGCTCACTCTTAGCTGCACAGTGGATTGCGTGTCGAATTCCGCCGTGGACTCGAGAGTATCCTCGCGATTCAGCCTAGGCGCAACGTCCCATGGCGAGATCAAGCCTCGGTCCTGCGTCGGCTCCCATCCAGGGGTCTCGCTCAGCAACGAAGCATCTCTCGTCATGCCTGCTGGCATCGGGGTCTCCGGTGCTTGAGTCTCCCAATTCAACTCAATGCGCTGACTCTCTGGCACTTGGCTGCTCGCCATAAAGCCAGACTGAGAAGCGTCGTCCAGCTGCGTATCGAGGTCAGGCATAGTAGGAGGCAGAGATGGTACTGAGCCTGGTGCATCACGTCGGAAGATACCAAACGATTCCTCTTGGGTGGCCTGTGTCGGAGTCTGCATTGTCGCATGGAAGGCTTGAGTGGGACTCATTAGAGCTGTGTTCTGATTTGCTGCTCCGAAGCCGAACGCAGCAAAGGGATCGTCGCTTTCCTGAGCCTCAGATATTCCATTGCCATCAACTTCACCTCCAGACAGATCATCTTCGTCGTCTTCATCCGCAATGACTCGTGATTTTCTGGCTTTGCGGCTAAGAAGTGCAGGTGTTGATGATGCTTCGAGCCTCAAACCCTCCTGATCATCTGCCGTTGCGGTGGTTTCTGTCTCTTCAGCTCCTTCCTGATCTTCCATAATCACGCCCTCAGACTCGGCCTCGCTTTCGTCGGCAACTTCGTCGTCTTCATCATCATCAGTCTCATCGGCAACATCATCGACCAATTCGTTGCCAGCAGTGTTTTCAGTGTCCACCATGCCTTCAGCTTCGCTCCCAGAGTCGAGATAGTCCTCATCTTCGTCCTCATCGTCACTGACCTCAACAGCGACCTCACCTCCTGCTTCTTTGACTGCAGCTCTCTCCGCCTTCCGCAATTCCACAGCGTCTTGCCGAGCCTTTTCGAGCAGATTTTCAAACGCTTCTGCTTCCTTCTCGCGCTCATCCGCCGTCTGGATGTCGATACCTTTCGCTTTGAGCTCTTCAATGCGCTCGAGCTGTTGCAGTCGAGCTTGTTCTTTTGCTCGCTTGCGCAATTGACCTTCGAGCGCAATAGGATTCAGTGAGGGACGTGCGCCCTTTTTCCGTGGCTGGGCTTCTCTGCTGTGAATGTGAGAAAGGTGTTTGAGATTGTGGATGGCTCTAGATTCTGCTGGTTTGCTCCCGTGTTTCGAGCCTACCGCTTTATCGAACATGCGGAGATGGCGTGGGTTCATTGGCACGATCTCCAGCTCGTCGTCGCTGTCGTCGCTCTTAATCAAGGCGGCCTTCTTGCCCAAGCGGGCGAGCCTGAGCCCTTTCTTTGCAGGATGTACCGGCTGAGTAAGACCCTTGGGCGTCTGCGAAGATCTCATAATCTCAGAAATGTCTGGCAATTCATCATCATCATCCATCTCTGCAAAAGCAGAAATACTGTCCTGACTGGTTGTAGCTTGCTCAGTGCGCCTTGTTCTACCAATGCCTTCTGTCTGTCCAGTGGTGTAGGTGGGCTTGACGGAGGCGTACTGACAGGCTCCTTACTGCGCTCTTCAGGTCCATCGCTGTTTGGTGCTGAAGATGCAGTACTGTCTCCTGCAGTCGGTTCCGGATTGACTTCCTCGGCTGCGCCAGTCCGCCTGAAATTGAACCTCGCGAAAAGGTCGTTGGTCGTGAATTTCTTCTTGACGCGCATCTGATGTGCCAAGGCTTGCTGGCGCGCCATACGCTGAGTCTCGCGCTCCATCTCGAGTAAGGCTTTCTTGCTGGCTTTCCGAGCAGGTCGACTGGCGTCGGACATGATCTTGTCCACAGCCGCGTCAGTTGCATCATCTTGAGGACCGTCCAGAGGCTCTTCTGGCAGATCTAATGACGATGTAGTCCGTGTCTCCTTCGATTCGGCTTCCTTGGCCCGACGCTCGGCCTTGTTGCGAGTCACGATGTCCAGTTTTCTGATTGGGCCTACTGGATTCGAAGGAAGCTCATCGTCGCTGGCCTCATCGAGAGATTTAGCAGGGCTGACGAAAAGGCCGTTGCTCTGCCGATTGCTCAGTGGCGACTGGATGGGAGCCATTGCACGACGAGATGGTCGCAACGGAGTAGCAGAGTAGAGTTCATCATCGCTTTCGTGAGTCCTGTTGTCTTGGGTAGGTAAAGGTGGGGAGCTCCTCAGCTTGCCAAGCATACGGCGTGCTGCTCGTCCTTGTGGTTTTCTGACATCGTCCGTATCGTCACTGTCGGTATCAGACTGATACTGGAATGGTCCGGCGTTGCCATTCACAGATGTAAATTGCGCAGGTGCGGGAGGCTTGGTAGTATCTGCCAATTGTAACGCTGCTATATCTGATGGTGGATGCTGTGGTGGTGATGGCGTTGTTGCATCGTCCAGATCAGCCAGCATCTTTGCCACTTTCGAGCGTGGCGTCAAGAAGCCCTCTGGTAGAGGACTTGAGTCTCTCGCGGGCGAAGAAACTTCCATCTTCTGAGGCTGTCTGCTGGTTCCTACTCAATAGTCCGGTTTGTCGACTAGAAATGCAGCATCGTATCGAATTGACCAGCATACAGCTCATCCAACTATGGTAGCAATTTGATACGACATACTGTCGCTGTACAATGTGTAGGTAAATTGTGCTTCAATGGTTGGCGATTTTGAAGAGGTGTTGTCGAGAAACCGGAAGACGCGTTGGCGCGACGCGCTCTTATCTAATCGACCGCATTTTGCCGATCTCGCCGATCCCGAAACTCAATCTGCGGAGCTCTCGGGAGTGCCTTGACCAGCCCAGGTTGTCAGTCTTCACGAAGTACGACAACAACAGTCTTTCAATGCACGGCAGATGCCATGTGGTTTCCTAGCGAAGAGGGTCCTGAGTCGCCGTCGGCACTTGCTACATTCGAATAATCCTGGCTTCCGTCAACTACAGACAGCATCCGCCAGGCAGGCAGAGAGCTCAAGCCATCCGAATGAGTCAGATCCTCCCCAAACCCACCATGTCGCGAGTGTTCTGCACAACCGGCGCCCTCGGAGCCACTATGCAGGTACACTGAAGGATGGTGCCGACCTTCAATTGAAGTCGGGCGAAGGTCGAAAGACCAAAAAGCAGAACGGTGTTCCATTAATCCGGAAACATGACCACGTGTATCCCACCAAGTCGGCAAATAGCCAGAAGTTTGAGAAGCAGAGAATCAAGACGCCCGTAGTAGCAGTGAGCCTGGGACCCATATATGAGGAAAGTGCCACAAGCGGTGTGAGTGTCAGGCGAATCGCTCAACGAGAGGCTCCGCCCATTCAGTTCTTCCATACTTCGAACAAGAATACCTCGAACAATAACGTGGAACGCCGACTCGACAAGCAAGCTCGACGCTGGCAGGAGGGCAAGGAGAGCAACCCGGAGCGGGATCTCATCGATTTCGGGCACATCTTGCAGCTACTGGTCGACAGCACGCCCCAAGTAGAGGGATTTAGATCCGGAGAGATCACGGAGAACATAGAAGATGAGAGCGACGAACTTAGTTTTGGGGATCTCGAAGGAACACTCGACGACATCACCTACGCACCACGCGCAGCAGCCATGGAATTGCGCCCTTTCCACGTGGCTGAGTTCGGTCGTAATTTACATCGATCGGAGGTACTAAGCACGCGACCGCACGTTCTCACACCACCCTCGTTTGCTGGTTATGTCGATCATTTGACCAGTCGAAGCCATTTCCAGCAAGTTGCCAAGGCGAGGCGCAGGGAGTCTGAACGGGATTATCAACCCTTTCAAGACGACGTCTCGAACGAGCTGGTCTTCCTGTTTACCGAGCAAAGATTGAATCATTGTGTCAATAGCGATGCACTTGATGTCTGTCTACGCTTTCTCACTCGCTACAAGAAATTCCACCACATCTACCGCATCTCGAACCGATTGGAAGACTTTACCTACAATTTGACTTGCTCGAACTACGAGGCTTTACTCGCCGCTGTCGCGCGTGAAGGGTCAATGGGTAACTTTCTTCACTACTTGCGGCGCATGATACGCGCGGACATGAACCCTGCCAGCAATATCTGGATCTCCGCACACGGTTTGGCCAGCAGGAAGGTCCCCGATACAGTCGAAGCCATCGAAGAAATCATGCATCGGAAAGGCCTCTTGGGGAGCCCAGCTGTCGTTGCAGGTATAGCTGAACACAATATCCCAAAGGACCTGTCAGCCGCTATGACGAATGGTGTAGCTTTGGAAGCCTTCCTCTGTGCCTGCGACACACGGTATGGTCAGGACAGGGCTTGGCTGACAGCATCTACGACGAATAGAATATTAGCCGTTCTACTGGAGCAGGGTGAATCGCGGGAGGCACTGAAGTTCTACGGCGAAGTTCGAGACAGGCCTGACTGTGTCAGAATTGGTGAATTTAAGCAGACCAGCGCAACGGATGTCTTCATTGCCGCAGCGCTGCGCGCCACAGACATGAGAGCTGCAGTGTCATTGTTGCGTGCGTTAACAGGTGGATGTTCTGAAGGGGCGGAGGAGACCGCGCAAGCTTCTGCGCACGAATTCAAGGCTGGAGGCTATGGACAGAGAGCAACGTCCACGTCGGCGGTAGAGAATAACGCCATGGCCCAACTGGAGGTCGGATACCTTGCTTACGGTATGCTGTTCCAACTCGCATGGAAGACAAGGCACTTCAACTCTGTACGGGTGGTTTGGCGATATGCATGCGCTACTGGCAACATCACACAAACAATGCTCACTCGCATGAAACACAGCATTCATACGGACAGGCCGCTGCCTACGCACAACAGCGTGCATGATGCTGATGCTGTGTCTTCTGGGCATGGTCAGAACCAGAGACTCATCCCACCGGAAGTGAAGGAGGCAGCATGGAAGGCGAGGGCGGAGCAATGGGATTTCTGGGCCGGCAGATTCGCGCTTGGTGTCCATCGCGACCTCGAAGCTGGTGTCAGCAAAGCTGAAGAGGCATCTGAACGGCCTCGCCGTGAACCGAACATATCACTGCTTCCGCTCGAAGAACAACAACGGCAACTGCAACTAGATGTGAACGATGCAACCAAAACTAGACCGCTAGCAGCAAGGATGTCATGCCCAAGAAGAGTTTTGCGGATCTTGTACAAGCGCGATGTGCTGCGTGGAACCGCTTTCCATCCAGTACAGCCCTTTGTGGATATTCTAGAGCAAGCCTGGAAGCTGGATCTTGAGTGGAAAGAAGGCGGCCTCAACTTGACGAAGGCCGTATTGGATCCTACTGTCTTCGACCAAATGTTCGAGCGTGGTCTCGATGTTCCGATGGAAGGCGGATATCAATATTGGGCTGAACACACTACGAGTCAAGATCAATACAAGGACGACGTGCCATCGTCCTATGCGCCATTCGCTGCCGGATAGCGATTTCATTATAGATCGGGTGGTCGGCTGTTTGCGGGCTTGGTTCCATATTTACTTACATTCAGCGACTTCGGCCCCAGAGCTACCTTCGGCACAGAGCTACCTGACAGATTTGGCAGGGGTGAGAGATACTCGCAAATACTACGTAATGACTACATGTCCTTCACCTGTAAGTATACATTCAATATCATCTGCCGGTCTCTGCGAAACTTGATCCTTAAGCGCACATGAGAATTCTTGCTTAGCCTTGCAATTGCTGCTCTCTCACCACCGCGTCCTCGTTTGCAACGACCTCCACCGGGCGGCACCTTCTTCATCTCGGTTTTTTTGATATATACCGCAAGAATGCCTCTCTCAACATCAGCCTTCACACCTGCTGAGGCCGCTACCCAATTCGCCCAATTCCCTTCTCGTCGCTCCGTCGTCCACAGCACAAAAGGCATCGTGTCTTCGACACAACCACTCGCCTCACAATGCGGTCTCTGCGTCCTACGCAGAGGCGGCAACTGCGCCGACGCTGCTGTCGCGGTCGCAGCTGGGTTAAATATGACAGAGCCAGGCAGTACAGGCATCGGCGGCGATATGTTCTGCTTGTTCTACGAAGCCAAGACGAAGAAAGTGCACGCACTAAACGGGAGCGGGAGGTCGGGCAAAAACTGCACTCTTGAAGCCGTACGAAAGAGCCTTGGGATTAAAGAGGGGCAGAACGGCAGTATACCTATGGACAGCGCACATGCGGTGACTGTTCCTGGAGCAGCAGCTGGGTGGGTAGATACGATTGAGCGGTTCGGAAGCGGAAAGCTGAGCATGGAGGAGATACTGGCGCCAGCGATCGAGTTGGGCGAGGGAGGATTTCCTGTTAGCGAGATAATGGGGTATGAAGTACGTTACTCGGCCGGAGAACATGGAGACTGACGCTGACAGTGACAAGTGGGCTCACTCGGAATCCATGATACGACGAGCATCGCCCAATGGCGTGGAGATGCTGAAGCGCGACCCCGATGCGAAAGATGGATGTCGGGCACCGAGAGCTGGTGAGATCATGAAGAACCCGACCTTGGCCAACACTTTCCGAACAGTCGCGAAGGAAGGCAAGGCTGGGTTCTATACTGGAAGGATAGCGGAGGAACTCATCAAAGTTACGTCTGACCTGGGTGCGCATCTGACTCTGGACGACTTGAAGCACCATATGGAGGTCGGCACAGAAACGACAGAACCGATAAGCCTGAAGTTTAATGCTCAGAACGTCGGCGACTCGCACAGGAAGCACATGGAGGATGCGAGCTCGGAGGGCATTGAGCTCTGGGAACATCCGCCGAATGGTCAGGGTATCGTCGCATTGATGGCGTTGGGTATCATCGAGCAGCTGGAGAAAAGCGGCAAAATACCCAAGTTCGAACCTCGGGACCACAATTCGGCAGAATACTTGCACATTATCGTCGAAGCCCTACGCATAGCCTTCGCAGACGGTAATTGGTGGATCGCGGACCCGAACGTCGAGAAGGTGCCTACCAAGGGTATGCTGAGTCCAGAGTACCTTGCAGAAAGGGCGAAGCTCTTCGACCCGAAGAAGGCATCAGAGCCCCCTAAACACGGCAGTCCAGCGCAAAACAGCAGCGATACCGTGTACTTCGCCTGTTCTGACTCAGAAGGCAACGCCATCAGCTTCATCATCAGCAATTACGCTGGGTTCGGCACAGCCATCATACCAAAAGGATGCGGCTTTACTCTGCAAAACCGCGGAGCGAACTTCGAACTCCAGCCAGCCGAGCATCCCAACGTTCTTGCGCCGCGGAAGCGACCATATCACACTATCATTCCGGCGCTGGTGACAAATGCGAGTGACCAGAGCTTACACTCAGTATACGGCGTGATGGGTGGGTTCATGCAACCACAAGGGCATGTGCAGGTCCTGATGAACCAGCTGGTGTTCGGACAGACACCGCAAGCAGCACTCGATGCGCCGAGAGTGTGTATTGGAGCTGGGATGCCAGATGAAGGGGATGTGATGGATCGGACCGTGTACCTGGAAGAAGGCATGAGCGAGGAGACGGTTCAAGGTATGAAGAAGTTGGGGCACCAGGTTAAAGTTGTTGGTGGATGGGGTCGGTCCTTGTTTGGGCGCGGACAGGTCATCAGATGGCATGTCGATCCTATCGAGAAGAAGGGTGTGTGGAGTGCTGGGAGTGATCAGAGGGGTGATGGTGCTGCTGTTCCACAATAGCGAACTAGTATTATCAAAAGTGATGTGACCATTGGAAAAGTGGCTAGTTGGAGCAGTAGCTACGAGGACCAAAACATGAGGAGTCCCGTTCAACGTGTCCGCACTTCAACTCGACTACAGCCCAATGTAGCCCCGAACCTCACCACGCTGCTATCGAGCTCATGCTTGCTTTGAACTGCGATGGAGGACAACGTATGCGCCGCGTAGACTGCTGGGTCAGGTCCACATGAGTTTGCTGTCGGTTGAGAGAACCATCCGGTCTCCATTCGTGAAAATTGAGCATCCTCACCTCGAGCCATCTCGGATGTATATTTCCCAAGACAGTAGGCATAGCACAGCACATCCGCCGCTTTCCAATCCTGTCGAAGAAACTCGATCGCCAAGGAGAGTTCAACAAGCTAAGAGGTGCGGCTGTACGCAACAGCTTCGCCAACTCGTTGCTCCATACTCGAAACCGCGTCGCGAAGGGCGCAGAGCGGCCCACTTCCGCGAATATTTGATTTTAGTGCATCGCCAGATCACGTGGGGTGAGATTTCGCTGGACAATTGCCCCACGAATCCTTTCGGCGTTGCTCAAACATCTCTGCGCTGTTGTTGCTCGCTCTCAGCTCCATATACCAACCCCATTTCAGATTCGGGGGCCCGAGGTGGCGCGCATAAAAGGCTCCTTGTCGGCTGCATGATAGGCGCCAAAGTCGAAAATGGACCAAAGGAGTCGCTGCTATTTGTCACTTTGGTGCTAAGTTCAGGCCCCGCCATGGGCCAGGCCGTCTGTGACGTCGAAGTATGGTCGTTGTTTTGGCGGGGCAGGTGGATGTCGCAGAGGATCTGGTGGGGGTATATATATTCATCTCCCTGGACCATCAAGGTCTTGAATACCAGCAATTGACTTTACTTTTCATCCAATCCAATCAAGTTTTCACCAGTCCTCAAACCAAGCCAATTTCCGATCCAATCATCATGGCCAAGGGAAGCTGCTTCTGTGGTGCGTGCGCCATCGAGTACACTGGCGAGATCCAGGCAAAGGTGCGTTCTTTCTTGGTGTCGGTTCCAGTAGGCCAACGGCTTGCACTGTTCCTTCTAGCTGACGTTGTGGCACCAGGCCCTCTGCCATTGCAATGACTGCAAGAAGATCACCGGCTCGACCTACAGCACCAACATTATCGTGCCCGGCCAAGGCTTCTCCGTGACGTCCGGCACCCCGAAGACCATCGGCAAGAAGGGCGCTGATACCGGTAACACCGTCACCTCTCATTTCTGCGGTGACTGCGGTACTACACTCTTCCGTGATGGCCCGACTTTTGGCGAGAACAAGGTGATCAAGGTTGGCATCCTGGACGACTCCAATGCTCTGGCGGATGCGAAGCCCGGTGTGGAGCTTTACGTGCCATTGAGGGCACCGTGGGTGGAGTCGATTGAGGGCGCTGGTCAGCTGAAGAACATGCCTGGGTCCGATAGCGTGAACTGAGCGCGCTAGGTGCTGAGAAGTGGGAATGCTGTCTAGGGTGAAGTGGGAGTGTGTATAGGCAGACCCATAGATGGTACACGATACAGTCGTTCCCTCAGCAGGAGTCAGTAAATCCTCCAAGCAAGATTTCGAAAACTGCTGTTGTGTTCGCAAATTGCATCGTGATGTCGAGGAACTGTGGATGAGATGGGAGGTCCGCCATGTATCACTCAAGACCTGAGGTAGGTTGACGTGATTGATGAGTAAACAGCTTCCTTGCTTAGTGGGACAGGCTATGGAGATGCCTTTCTTAACCAGCAAATTGAAAGCCTGGAGCCTGTACTTGGGCCCGCGATAGCCAGATCACTCGGACTCAGAGGTCTCTTCAGCTTCTTTGACAGTATCCCTTAGTGCCTGGTAATGCCGTTAGCTGTAGACTTCCATATTGTATTCTGGTACACACCTCGGACGTACATCTTTGAGAAGGGCCTTGAGCTCCTCGTGCTTGTCCTTCTTGATGAGCACATGTTCGTCGTCGATATCCTCAATGATGATGTCGTGGTTGTGTTGGTCGTTGATCCGGCTGATGATGGCCTTGATGGACGGATCACACTCCACCAGAACTCCTGTAGATGATGTCAACGCGTACTCTGTAACAGGAGTGACACAGAGTCATCTCACCTCCCACGGCTCGAGGCATCTTTGCGTAAATGGTGAAGGATTGGACAAGAAAGGAAGACAAATCGCGGTGTTCCAAAAGGCAATCTATAGAGCACGTGCCATGCAAAATAAGCTTCTGGCCCACGCAATGCGGCGCTCACTAGTAAGAGGCAAACAAACATGCATGTATGCACAAGTCTACACTCTGCTCTCGTTGTTGATATATTCTAGACGGTGCGGACAAAGGAGGAAACATCTACCAACACCACGATAACAACACATCGGCATGCAGTCGCCCAAATAGTCTGCCGTGCAACCGAAGCATCCGGAAGCCTCCCGATCTCCGTCTTCGTCTTCAAATCCAGCACCTTCCTCCTCTCGCACCCTGCTTTGCCTCCCTCCCCAAGTGAATCCTTCTGGAGTCACACCCGAAGCATCCTCACAGGACAAGCAAACAACCTTACAACTATCGATATGCCGCAAACACAGCTACCTCTCGCACTTCACCTCCTCTGCCTCCTCCACCTCGCCACAGCCCAGAACATGGCGGCCATCACAGCTGACCCCTACGCCGCGATGACGACGCCACCATCTCTCACCAAACGACAGAACCCGATCATGGTCCTCTCCGGCTCAGCAATGCCTTCAACAAATGCGAACGATACCGCTCCGGGCGGCAGCGGTAACAACGACAACAGAACAAGCAGCCTGACCAACTACTACTTCGGATTCCTCGCCCTCATAATATGTGCAGTTGGGCTGTGCATCTTCATCGTATTACGCAGACGTCAAAGGATGATGGCTGCTCGGTTCCATGGTGGCCAGCAAACAGAGCTACAAGGGGGTATTGGCGAGCGGCGGCACGATGGAGGCTGGGCGAATTGGAACCCGGAGCGAAGACATCAGTGGCATGGGAGATGGAGGAGTGCTGAAGTCAGCAGAGAGGAGGGGCTGAACGAGTACGGCGAGGCGCCACCGGTCTATGTGCCGAAGACGAGCTCGGAGCCTCACAGAGACGGGCAAGGCAACGGACTGGCAGTGCCGTTGCAGACGTTGTCGAGAGGTGATGCGGGATTGAAGCCGCCGGACTATTCGGAAGTGCACACCACGGAGTCGGCGGGGCAGGGATGCAACTCTACGGCCAGTGGCAGCTCTCCTCGTGTACCTGAACCTCGAGTGAACCCTTAGGCGATGACGCTGGTCGTTTGAGGCGCGGCTGGTTTAATGTATCATTATGGCGGTTGGACTTCGACATTGCTATTAGCGTGGCGTTGGGAAGCAGATCACTCGGACGGTACGAAACAGTCTTCTACCTCTCTACTTCCAGATCTCTAAACCGTGCCATTTCACACCTGCAAGGCTGGCAAGGTAAGGTCTAGTCCAATAGATGGGCGACACATCCTATGCGCGACCCCTTACAGCATCGCAATGTAATCGCATTGTCAGCGCCAGACCCATGCCTCCGCATCCGCTGCCGCCTCCGTTCCAGCACCACCCGCAAATCGAGCTCTTTCAGATCCCTCCGCAGCTCACACTCTCTCAGTCTGTCTAGCTCATCCTCATGACTCCAGACGTTGGTGAAACCGGTGAAACCCGTGACCCTGAGCTCCGGCTCCTGCTTGATCACCACATTCCTATGCTCAAGACTCAGCAACCGGACATCCCTCGACTCAGCCCCGGTGTCGCTGTCCACCTTGTTTGGCATCCCAGAACTCTCTCCAGCAGGTCTCGGTGTACCTGGCCCCTCAGACTCCACTGGAAGGTCTGGCGTGGTATTGACACCGGGATATGCTGCCGCCGTCTGCTTCCACCGCTCGATAGCATATCGCACATCCGACTGCAGCACCCCCGAACACGCAGTCCCCCTATCGCTCCGCCCTACAGCTGCTTCAAGCACCCTCCGCGCTCTGTCCTGCTCACGCGCGGTCACAGCAGAAAACGCAGCCAGCCCTGCCAGAAGCCGTGTGCTCCAATTTTCTGGTTCAAGGAATAGCTCTTCGGGATCCTGGTTGCCCCTCCTGCACGGCACCATCTTCGTCGGCATCCATTGCTTCAGCGACACGCCCCAATTCTCCCGGATGACTCGGATGTGCTTGTCTCGATACCCCCGGGCTTCGTGTCCGCAGGATTCGTACGGGATGTGTCGGTTGTAGACCGGCTTGGCCCGCTTTGCTGGCGAGAGTGGCTCTGCTACGGCACGTTTACGCTTCCTGAGCTGTCTGGCGGAGGGGGTATTAAAGCCAGGCTCTATTGGATCGCTGGACCTCTCTGCTCGAAAGGTTCTGGCCTGGTGGTCTGCGCTTGGTGCTGGTGATGGCATGCTGGCCGAAGAAATGGGAGGGATGGATAGTCCGGGGATGGATGTTGAGTTTGTCCCTGATATGGGTGGCACGGGAGACTGTTGAGGATGACTGATGCCAGGCGACCGACACGATCTCGGATCGATTGAAGTACGATGTTGTCCTCGAAGAGACATTGGCAAAGGCGTTGGGATGTTTGGGAATGCGGATGTCATCTGCGGTCGACTAACTTGTGCTGTTGTTAGTACAAGCCGTCGAAGTTTCCAATGGCCAGGCAAACCTACACCAACTCACTGGAGAGCTCTGGTCGTCCCGGGACGAGTACTGTGGCATTCAGGACAAAATCTAGAAGTCTTTGTAGGAAGGGCTGATCGGCACTGAAGAGCAGGAGAGTGGAGACTTGCTCGGTCTTCGACAGCAGACCATGTTGTTTATATGCTTGTCAGAACAAAGGCTGTATAGCATTCAGACTTGCAGTAGCGCAATTGGCCTTAGCACAACACGGTGAAAGGATGTCTAATATGATGTTGCACACTGCATGGCAGCCGAATGGTCTTCCTATGAGACATGACAAGCTTGATCTGCATTGTCTCGAGAAAGTTGTGGTTTTGGTGCTTTGGAGGTACCTCGACTGCGATTTAAAGGACACGAGTTTGCAAATTTCGCTCTATCCACCGTTTTGATAGATACCCACCTCACTGACAGGAACTCTTGATTCTCGGAAAAGCAACGTGAATCAGCGGTGTCAATAACAGTGTCAGCCTAATGCATTTGTCCTCTATCTAGCTATTTCCAACCCAATGTGCTTGACTTCAACCCCATTCTATCCCGGTCGGTCAGTCGCCATTATTGCATCGTTTCATCCAGTCCATTCACACTACAAGCTTGCCTTACTGCAGCGCAATCGCATGATCCTCCCAGCCACCACGCTCGCGCATGCGTTGGCGAACCCGCATCCTCTGTTGAAACTCTTCAAGCTCAGCCAGTTTTGCATCTCGTCGCAACTCGCATTCTCTCAGTTTCTCTACATCATCCTCGTAACTCCAGTCAAGAGCTGGGCGACTACTCTGCACCTCTTGTTTGATGTTCGGCTCAACATCTGCGAAAGTAGGCGAACGAAGAGCCGCTGGCTCAGACGTAATCTCATCATGCCCATGTCCCACTTCTGCATCGGTGATCAAGCTAGATACAAGCGGTGCAGGCTGTTCTTGCTCGCAGCGTTCGGTTGCATATTTGATGTCCGTCTTGAGCAGCTGCGATCCCTCAGCAAGCCTGTCTGGTCGCGAGAGTGAGTCCTGGATAGCTATATACGCCCGTTCGGGTTCGTTCCTCGTAATGCTAGAGAGATAGGCCAACTCTTCTAGTATAGGGCAATTCCAATCCTTCGGATTCGGCAAAGGCTGTTTGTCCAAGGTCGGCATCATCTCCTCCGGAAACCACTGCTCAGATGGTACAGCCCAATTATCCCGGATACGTTTGATGCTGTTGTCCCTTCGCTGCTGAGTTTCAAGTGCGCACTTGTGGTAAGCGACGTGATGTGAACGCGGGCGTGAGGCCTTCGATTTCTTTGCTCGTGTGCTCGATTCCGCGACAGTCGCGGGTTCTGCGGCTTTCCGCTTTCGTCCATTTCTTGCTTTCGACGTCGAAGGGTCCAAGGCACTGTAGTCCGGATCTTCGAGATCGCGATGTCGCTCTAAACGGTCTATCTCTGCCAGGATGTCTGCGCTTTCGATCTTTTCTGGACGAAAGTATGGAGGGGACGGTGGGTCGATGGCTCGACCCTTGCCCTTGGATTTGGACCTCGAGGAAGGTGTTGTACTGCCATGGTTGGTGTTGGCAGTCCGTAGATTCGACGATGTCGCAGCTGGCTGGTACATCTGTGCTGTTGGAGCGAACGATTGCTCCTCACGATGCACGTCCATATTGAGCGCCGGGATTTGTAGTAACAGTAAAGACGATTCCTTCACGCGCAAAATTGGTTCGATTAGACGGTATCTCTCTGTGTCTGCGTATGTCAGTCAATGACGAGCTACGAGCGAGCAGAGCTATTGGTAGACGACCGTGAAGGTAGTGTCAATCATAACAAGAACACAGCCACTCCCAAGGCAACTTCTTCACTATGTTCATATGGCAAGTAGTCAGCAGTGATTGATAATGTTATAGGAAGGACTCTGCTTTCGAGATGTAGAACTGAACGTTTTATAGGCCATATGTACGCGCCTCAGGCTGCAAACCGTGCCGCAATAGATTGCTATCACGAGTGAGCAGGCCTGCCAATCAGGCAACAGCTCGATGATCGTTCGTTCTAGAAGACTGGAGTTCCCGAAGTAGGCTGGTAGCTAGAGTTCTGATCGAAAGCGAAGCGTTGTCGACGCCGGAGGTGTGGCGGAGTCTGGAGGGGGTAGGGGAGGGGGCCGCTTGATGACCATGGCGCGCAGAAACAATGGGCGCTTTAAACTCGTCTGGCTCTGACATCTCGAGGATTCGATTCTTTCTGCCAGCTGAGCTTGAGGCAGGTGTCATAGCCCCTCTCCCTCAAATCATCAATCCAGAGTCCGTATCCTAGGATGGGCTATATCGCTACAGGCGAGTCGTGTGCAACGGGACTGCCGATGGATCATCCCTGTGATGCCGTCTTCACAGTCCTAGCAGGTACCAGGTTTGAGATGGGAGCTTTCGGTCCATCGATATACTCTTCAAATACGGGAGAGGTGTAGATGGCGGGAGGACTCTCCTTGCTCTCGCCAGGCAAATTCACTCGACGTCAGCGGTGCCAATAGCAGCTGTCAAGAGCTGCACGTTGATTGATCGACGCTAATGTCAGTATTTCAGGCTGCCCGGAACCTCTGATGACCTTACATTGATCCCGTGATGATAGGAAAAACCCGGCGAAGTCAGGTTGTTGCAATCCATTCGAGCAGTCACGATGGTGGCGCCTTTTGACTTCTTGCTCCATCACTACACCACTCTGTCTCCCCGCGACTTCGTTCACCCCATCATGACCGAGCTGGAAACACAAGGACCAGCATTTAGGGACTACATGGTCGAGCGGCTCTCTACCATCCCATCACGGCGTCACGTTCGCCACCGCGACTGATCTGTGTCATGGCACAAGCACCCAAATGGCCACCAGCATTCGATCCGAGCACCAACGGCCTACAGGATTCCAGGGCCAAACAGCGACCACTGCCACTACGTGCCTATAGCCAGGGTGAAGCGAACCCAAGTACAAACATCTGGCAGCACTGGCGTCGCAAATCTGCAGTACAAGTGGGCTTTAGGAAAGCACGCTTGCGTCTGAACCCAAGTGCAAATCGATCGGACGTGAGATCGCAGATCGCAACTCTATATACTGTATCTGAGTCTCGCGACAACACCGTTACTCCTCAGGAGCGTAATGTAGGGGAAGGCAGCCTTCTTACACCACCCACCACGCCGCCCAAAGACATGGCAGTCGATCTTGAAAGTTCTCTGCCATCTACAGAGAGCGTCGACATCATCCCTTTCGACTTCGCGAAGATCGACTACGAGCTTGATCGGGCTCGCTCTGTAGGGACAGGACTTTGGAGCGTCGTCTACTTTGCACAGCCGATCGTCAAAACTCCCAGACGAACCCGGCAAGACGTTCCATCTCCACCTGGTACACCTCGAAGCACATCGAAGCTGCCACCTTGCAGTCTTTTCGCGGTCAAAACGGCTTCTCGTCCTGACGCAAAGAAAATCTTCCACGATGAAGCCAGAACCTTAACTAGGCTGCAACGGACAGGAACAGCGCATCATTACATAGTCCCCTTCCATGGCCTGGACGAGCGAATCGACTCACTGATATTCGAAGGAGTCATCGGAGGCTCGCTTGAGAGCTTGTCACGCAGGCTGAAGGTCATGACAGAGCTCGAGCGACATCTCGAGCTTCGCAGTGTGTTTCCTAAAATTGCGAATGATCTTGTCAGTGGCCTGGAGTTCATCCACAATGCTGGTATTGTACATGCAGACATAAAACCGGCCAATGTACTGCTCGATGTGTCGGACCACGACGACCAGGACTCGCTGGTCATTCGAGCGCGGTATATTGACTTCTCAGCGTCCTTCATACCCGGTCAGGACTCCGCGGCCAATGCAGGTGGTACCTGGGACTTCATGGCCCCAGAACAGCTACGAATCCAGAAGGATCTGAATACGCCTACTTTCGCAAGCGATGCTTGGAGCCTCGGAGTCACCCTTCTGTTCTTGATCGTTGGTGCCTCCCCATATAGCGCTGCCTGTGGGGATAACATGTTCAGATTAAGGAACTCCATCAAGTCTGGCGATCCACTTCGATTCGCAAGGATGGACCATGTTGTGCAGAAAAGAATGGCGGCGTGTCAGGACTTCGTCGACTGCTGTCGACTGGTGTTGCAGACGGACCGAGATCGTAGATTGTCCGCCAGTGCGTGGAGAAGTTGGCTTGAGGGGGAAGGGATACTATGACATGTGTATCAGCGTAGAGTCCGAACGTAGTGGACCCTTGTCCTTTATTCCTATTTTCAGCCTGTCTGAAGAATATCACATATTACTTGAAATTAGAAGTAGCAGAAGGGAAGTGCATTGACATACCTCACCGTAGTATCTTGTGGACATATAGAGGCACGTGAGCGGGTCGCTCTTGCCAAATTCCTTGCGCCACACAACCTCGGCGCCGGGTGGCTGCCGTCCGATGTTCTTTGCACTTCACCAATCACCAATCACAAATACATCATATCCTTTCATCCTCTCTTCCTCGGAGGAGTGTCACTCATCATCTAGCATTACTGTCGCATCTATACAGCAGGACGGAGAAAGCCCTGAGATGAAAAGGCGACGGAGTCCGAGTCCGTGTTGCGCTTCCACCTAACTCCGCCATCTCCTTGCAGGAAGTTGCCTGGCGCCTTCGAGTCGTCTCCATGCCTGCGCTCGGGAGAGCCGACTTCTGACCTCTTTGCTATCGCAGAATCATCAAATATGGCTGCTGGACGGACGCTGAGATCGCTGGTCAGCCGCAGGAGGCGCGCCGGGGACGAAGGAGAAGACGAGGAGGGTCCGGTCTACGTGGAGGACTCTCAGAGTGAGGGCTCGGTGTTGACGGAGCCGGACGATGAGGAAGAAGTGGACGGAGGCAGCGTTGCTGGTCAAGGTGCTACGGAGAGTCGGTCAGGGGAGGCTGCTAAGGAGGAGCCGACTACGACTGATGGCGCAAGCTCTAAGAAGGGACGGAAGCCGAGCAAGCAGGCTGGAACGAACGGTACAGATGCATCAGACGTCTCGCCTCCTGCGCAAGTCCAATCGGAGTTCAAGGCGGTCGCAGATACGGAGGCAATGATGAATGGTTTGGACATAAACGAGAAGGGCAAGGCGCAAGCAGAAGCCGTGGATTTCGAAGATGATGGCCAGAGCACAGCGGGTACTGCGCCTCCTCGAACCAATGGTAGCACTTTGCCAGCGGCCGAAAGACAAAGGCGAGATCATGAGGAGTATCGGAAGAAGCGTGATGCCAATCCAGCTTTCATCCCGAATCGCGGCAACTTTTTCATGCACGACACAAGGGGCCAAACCCATGGTCCTGCTCCCCCGCAGCGCGGTGCTTGGGGCGGACGAGGTCGTGGGAGAGGTGTGCCGGATGTGGGCGGACCTTTCTCTCCAGCGAACCAGATGGCTTCTGCGGAGAGAGCGGCTCAGCAGACTTGGAAGCATGACCTCCATGATACCATCAACGAGGAAACAATTGCACCACCGACTCAGCCAGGAAACCCAGCATTTATGCCTCCACGACAGCAGTCAAATTACTCAGCACATCTATTCCCGAAGCCTGCGATGCAACCGAACAACGCACCGTCCGCCAGCGCTCAGCCAAGTGTGATCTCGTTTGATAGCACGATTTACCTTGGTACGCTGCAAGTTCGTGTCAAGCTACCTGGTATGAAGGCGCCTGTCGCTCTTGCTGAGGCCAAGGCACGAAGATATGTCCGGCTACCAAACCATCGTCCACCGCTGCGCAGGGACAAACCTGTTCGTGTTTTTCTTCCAGGCATCCAACGATACATTTTCCCTGCTACCGACCGCTCGTTCATATTCATTCCTAGGCAGATGCGACCAAACCAGCAAGGGTACCATCGCGGTTACCAACGGAGCATCGGTGGCTACGGGTACTCCAGTCGCCGGACGAGTATGCACGGCAGCATGTACTCAGGTAGCGTGGCTCCCAGCAGGCGATCATCATTGGCCGGTGTCTCTCGAGATCGTGCGTTCTCGCCGGCCGGCTCGTTCGTCGGCATGCCTTCTGGTCGTCCAGTTGTCCGGCTGCCACACGGGTCAAACAACTCAACGCCCGTTGGTCTGATGTCGGGTTATCACACCCCAACTGGTCCTCCAGTTCTACATACGTATCCACTCCCTCAGATGCCACAATTTCAAGGTACGCCGACGACAGCATTGCACCAACCACGTCCGCAGAAGACCATCTCTGTTACTGGCATTGAATCTCCGGCGATACTCCAGCAACAGGCCGGCGAGCCTCAGCCTTTCCAAAATCAACTGCCAGCACACATGAATGAGCAGTCGGTCTATCAGCAGCCACCTCCGCCGCAACCGTACTTTTCGCCGCAGCAGCAATATCAGTATCCCACGCACCCGCCAGCTGGTACGCCGCTCTCTGGGATCCCCGAACAAGCAATGCATGCACCGAATATCCAGCCTCCCAGCTACGGCCAGCCGCCGTATTACCCCACATATCCACCTCAGCAGGGCTTCTACTACCCGCCTTCTGGACAGTCCGGCTATCCGCAGATGCCGATGTACATGATGCCGCCGCCACAAGGTTACATGCCGCCTCCCCCGGCACCTCCCATGAGCGAGCTGCAACCACCTTCACAGCAGAGCCGGCCTATATCGTCGAGCAGTCAACAGGAATCGCAGCAAGCGTCGCAGTCAGGCATGGTCGCACACGAGAGTAACGGCATGGTCTTCTACGTCCCAGCTTCGGAAGCACAATCGTCCGAGCAGCACTACCAACCCGCCGAAGGCTTCGTGCCAACCTACGCGATGCCTGGCCTACCTCCACCGACTCCTGCGCCGGACGATCCGATGCAGTACTACTACCCACCCGTCCAACATAATGGGATGCAAGACGTCGGGCCGGCAGTCTACTATCCGCCCCAGCAGTAGTAGAGCTGGGTCGCTCCACACCTCGCCTGCGCTCTTTCCTGGTCTCTCATTGGTCTCCTGCGTTCTGCTTTCATTGTCACTTTGTCGTTTACTCGGTTGTCCTACGGACTTTGGCTCCAGCAAGCAAGGCGTTATCGGATACAGGAGGGCTACTGAAGCACACTACATTCCTTTGAAGTTTTTGAGCGTCTTTCGAGCAGCACTGGCGTTGGTCGACTGGGTTCTTGGTACCGGCCGCACTTGATCGGGGGCTGCAGTGGGACGGTGGGGTGAGACGGACTATCTATCTCTGAGTATTGTTAGTATTGATACCCCTAGCGGACGTACATTGGCACCTCGCGAGCGCCGAAAGAGCTGGTGGCTTCGTCTCTTTTCTCGCGCAACCTCCCTTGCTGTCCCCTCTATACTAACCATATCACCTGTTATTTGCACTCGTCTGTGATGAACACAGTTAGTCGCGAGCGCCAAATTATTGGCAGCCTGGTCGAGATGCGTTCCTGCAGCGCCTTCAGACTTGTCTGATAGTCCATCGGATTGCCTTTGCTCAAGTTAAGAAAAGAGAAGCACGTGATCAGTCAGAACAGTAAAGTGAATGTGTGGCTGTGCTTCCAGGCTACAAGGCATCTCTGCCTTCAGAAACGCTAAGATATATATATCGAGGCCGGCCTCTCAATTCTGTTTCAGTCAACTCACTCTCTTCCACACATCTAATCCACAACAATCACTTTGCCAACTCAGCACAATGTCAGAGCCCTTCGCCATAACAGTCACCGGCACGGCCGTCATCCCTCACCCAGCTGAACGAGCCGTCATCAACGTCGCCGTCGAATCTTCAGGCAAGAACAAAGCCACCGTCTCCGACGAAGTGCTCACGACAGCGAAACACCTGGAAGCCCTACTCCGGCAAATCGCACCTCAAGACTCGTCGCCAGAAGCCAAGCAGGCTTCGCCACTAGCTCACTGGAACAAGACGGGCTTCACAGCAACGTCTCATATCCCCTGGTCGGGAGCGACGCCGGCCCCGCCACGCCAGTACAATGGCTCTATCACGTTTGACATCCGGTTCAAGGAGTTCAAAGCGCTTGGGGGGTTTGGCGAGAAGCTGTCTTCGCTTTCGCATGTAGAGGTGAAGGATATCCAGTGGATCCTTACGCCAGCTACGGAGAAGTCGTATCGGTCCCGACTAAGGAAGGAAGCTGCGCAGGACGCGTTGGTGAAGGCGCGGGATTATTGCGAGGTGCTCGGGTGTAAGGATGTGCGGCCTGTTGAGCTGACGGAGGGGGGTGTGATGCCGGCTATGGGTCGGATGGGGAGAGGGGGGTTAATGATGCAGCAGCAAATGCAGCAGCAGATGCAGCAAGCGCCGGGGACGATGGGTAGGAGCGGCGGAGACGGCAGTCGGGATGAGAGTCCGCTGGAGTTCCGGCCGGAGGAGGTTAAGATGAGCATGGAGGTGACTGTGAAGTTTCATGCCACGTGAGAGGGAGGCTGGAATCTCTTGCCTAGATGTTGATACATGAGGTTTTGGCAAGGTCGATGACCATAACATAGTGCATAGATAGCAAGCGGAATCGTACTCACACTCTTGCTCTCAATACGCTCACGACAACGGCCACCGCGGCTACAATGGCCCATCTCGTGACACCCCCCGTGAGACCTTTACTCCCAAGCCCTAACGTCCACCACACCCATCCTCCAGTCTCACGTCCTTGCCGGTTGAAGTTCGGCTTCTGCTCCGTCATCGACTTCAGCTTCTTGAACTTCGCATCAGTGAACGGCGGATATCGAACGTCCAGCATGCCTTCGATCCAGCTCGGTGTCGTGGTTACACTCCTGTGATGGGTGAAGCACTCAAACGATGCTCGGCCTCTGTAGCTTCCCTGTCCACTGTCTCCGACACCGCCGAACGCGAGAGTTGGGATTGAGGCATGGAAGAACGCGTCATTAACACTCGCACCACCGGAGCGGGTTTGAGAGAGGATCTGGTTAGTCTCAGCGGTAGAGCCGAACGGATAGATGCCGAGAGGTGTTGGATGGACTTTGTTGGAGATGCGGATCGCTTCATCGAGGTCGTCGACAGGCAGGATGGGCATCAGTGGACCGAAGGACTCGTCCTTCAGTAGCGAGTCGTCTGGGCTAGATACTTGAACGACAGTGGGTTCGAAGAAGAGCGCGGACTGGTCTTTTTTGCCTCCTAGTAGAATTTTGCCGTTTGTAGAGTCGAGCATGTCCTTGAGCCGCTTCCATTGGCGCTCATTGATGATCTTGCCGTAGTCTG
>JAABUW010003534.1_pt1 | contig 22192 bp, 36 predicted proteins | sample 5560081 | NCBI WGS metagenome assembly JAABUW01 (sample SAMN10711882, study PRJNA513363) | rock metagenome | isolation source: Antarctica rocks | place: Antarctica: Victoria Land, Knobhead sud
GACCAGTGGGGTGCTGCGCCAGCATGTGCATAGCAGCAGACAATCTGCGAGCGCCAGCTCGGCAGAAAGCATACCGGGATGTGCAGCGCGCACGGCTAGGCTGCCGAGCAGGTGTCGCTCGGCTACATCCCGGTGAGCTCTTTGTGAAGCCTGCGCGCGCAGTCGCGCGTGTACGAGCTTCGAGGACGCCGCCAACGCAATCGCCATGCTGTGAGAGGTTCTCCGGGCCAGGGTTTAGGGTTTAGGGGAAAACGGAGTGTCCAGCGCGCGCAAAGCTGCGCAGTCGCTGCAGCTGGCACGGGGATCAGGCCGATTTGCTTATGAAGGAAGTGAAGCGAGCACAGGCTGCGCAGTTGCTGCAGCTGGCCCACCCGCAGCTGAATTTGTAAAAGGCATTGCTGTTGATTCCTTGGAAAGGGAAAACTCACGGGATGTCCAGCGAGCGCAGGCTGCGCAGTTGCTCCAGCTGGGCCAGCAGCGGCGGCGCCATCTCCAGCGATAATTCCGCGACCACCAAACCGCGCAGCCCTGTGGTGGCAGCACAATGTTGGTATGCTCTAGACGTTTCTCCGACCAGGACAGTGATCTAGTGGCGCCGCCAGCTCCGGCGGCAGGCGCGCCGCCGTCAGGCTCCGCAGCCCTGCATTGGCAGCGTGAGCGTGCCTCGATGAAACTGATATCTGAAGTACTCAATGACGATCCGAGACGCGGACAAGAAGTGCCGCAATCTCTGGTGACAGCGCGCCGCTTGCGCCAGGCTGCAAAGAGCAAACAAAACACAAAGCCCTGCCCAGCGGAGTGGGCACGCCTTTTCGAGAGTGTAAGGCAGTCTGCGGCAGGGGCGCGGCAAGGTGGTGAAAGCGAGTGCAGCCTACAGGAACACCGCAAGTCCAGTGGACAAGCAGAGGAGTTGCTGCTTGTTGGTCCAGGATGCAGCTGCATGCAGGGAGGCGCACTCATGTGGATCAGAACATAGGGTGGGTACAGCACTGACCTGGGGAGCGCAGCAGGAAGGCGCCCAGCTCGGGCCCGTCGACGCCTGAACGGGTCTGCAAGTGCGTCACGGACGCGTCGACCGCTGTTCGGATGCGGGAACAGACGCAGCGCAGTGCCGCCAGGTGCTTGCTGCCATCTTCACTGTTCGCCAGCGTTTTGCTGACATTACCCCACACATCTTCAGGCAGGTCGAGCATGGTGCAAAGCTGCGCCTCAGTGTCTGCCATGCTGGTTCGGATCCGACAGACCCCGAAATGTGGCAGATGCAAGGTTTGCAGGTGGTGCTTCTAACACGAACGTGGCACGGCGCAGCTAGTGCCAATTGTTTGCTGAGGTCGGCACCGCAAGCAACCTGTCTGGCCGAGGACGTGCGTGAGATTCTTACAGCCTCCCCGAATGTGTCTGCTCAGTGACGTCACAGCCATAAGTCATGATGACGGTAGGAGTGCAGCTTGCAGGACACGTTCCTGCCTTCCCTCGTTCAATCCTGTACAGTATACACGCATGTGCTCTGATGTGTACTCTTATTTGGTAGTCCCGAAAGCCGCTGCAAGATTGGCCTTGTGCTAGGAAGCATCGCCCCCAGCTGGCGTCGCGGCAGCCTCCCCCTTGTCATCGGTGGCAGACACGCTGGCGCCGCCGCCAGAACCCGATGCTTTGTCAGCGGCAGCGGCGGCGGCGGCCGGCTCCGCCACGGCTGCTGCGGCGCGACGCACCGCCACCTGCTTCGCAACAAAGACGTTTGTCAGAGCGCTGAGCACCAGAGCGAGTTCAATTGAGAACAGGATCGCGAGGTGCAATCCACAGCTGCATTTCACACCTGCTCTTGTGCGCTGCCACAGCATTGACATGGGTGCATGATCCTGCTCGTCCTTTCGCAAGTCTTGCAGTACATGTACTGCAACTGATACTTGTACAAGTATCAGTTTTGCGCATCTGACGGGCGCGGTGTACGACTTGAGGCGGCGGGCCGCAGAAACCTTCCAAACATCATGTCCATAAAATTTCCTTTCTCGCCTTCATTTTCGACATTCTCTGCGCACCTGGCGGGCGCGGTGCACGTCTGACGCGGCGGGCCGCTTGTAGGTCACAAACTCGCCGTCACCAAAGCCCGGCACGTGGACATGCCTGCGGTTTGCAACACATTCGGTCTTTAGGGTTTAGGGTTTAAGCAACGCATTCGGTCTTCAGAAGAAACATGTGAGCATCCACAACAAGCACGGTGTATTTGCGTACTTTCGGTGATGCATCTGAGGAGGCAAGCTCGTAAGGTCAGAGGGTGCGTAATTAATCCGTAGCCGTAAAATTCGCATATTCTTCCACACCATACGCGTATTGTCAGTTTATGCTTGTCAGGTCATTTTGTCAACCTTTGCATACGTTGTCTCAAAATTAATCCGTAAGCCAAGGCCCGGCACGTGGACGTGTCCATGGTCGGGGAAGAAGCTTGAGGCCTCAGGACGCTGGTGAGGCGTCCAGAGGGGCTGACTAGACCATTATGCCCAGACGAGTCGGCGACGACCTTAATGTTTGATTGTGGACGGCGGTACAGGTTCAAACAACGAATACGATGAGGGTTCGACTTTCTTTTCTGGAAAGCCGACTTTTGGATTCGAAATTGCCGGCCCGATCGGCGCGTGCGAGCGTGTCGGCGTGGCAGCGGTGTTGACTAAATCACAAGTCCAAAAGCGTTTTCAAATCCCATAGTGACCCACCAGAGGCGCTACGCGCCGACGGCAATGTAGGCGGGCGCGAGCGTGTCGGCGTGGCAGCGGTTTTGACTAAATCATAAGTCCAAAAAGCGTTTTCAAATCCCATAGTGACCCAACAGAGGCGCTACGCGCCGACGGCAATATAGGCGGGCACGAGCGTGTCGGCGTGGCAGCGGTTTTGACTAAATCACAAGTCCAAAAGCGTTTTCAGAACCCATAGTGACCCATCAGAGGCGCTACGCGCCGACGGCGACATAGGCGGGCGCGAGCATGTTGGCGGCAGCTCTCAGAGTTGAAATTGAGTTTACCTCAATTTTATTTTTTTCAAGTTGAAATTAAATTAAATTTTAATTTTGAAATTTTAAATTATTCAAGATTAATTCTTTTTTATATTAAAAAACCAGATTTAATTCAAATTCACCAAAGGCGCTCCGCATCGACGGCCAGGTCGGCGCATTCATTTGCAGCAAATACAACACATCGTTCGCTCTGTGATCGGCAGTTCGAAACGAGGAATGAGCCGCACCAGAGACGCTCCGCGCCGATGGCCAGGTCTGCGGGGGCGAGCGCGTCGACGCAGCAGCGGTGTGGAACTAATCCAAAAGTGCAAAAGCGTTCTGAGAGCGACCCACCAAGGCTGCGGGGGCGAGAGCATTGGCGCGGCAGCGGTGTGGATCCAGTTCAAAAGTCCATAAGCGTTTTGCTAGTGACCCACCAAAGGCGTTCCGCGACAAAGGCGAGGTCGGCGGGCGCGAGCGTGTTGGCGCGGCGGCGGCTTGCATTATGCATATGCGCTTTCTGAGGTTTGAAAGCAAATTCAAATTCAAATTCAAATTCAAATTCAAATTCATTCCGACACACCAGAGACGCTCCGCGCCGACAGCGACGTCGGCGGGCGCGATCCTGTCAGCGCGGCGGCTGTTGGACTTCGAGGTTTGCAGTTTGAGGCTCTGGTGATCTTGACATTGACACATTGTCAAACCCACCAGAGGCGTTCCGCGCCGACGGCCAGGTCGGCGGGGGCGAGCGTGTCGGCGCGGCGGCGGCGCGCGACTGCGCATCCCAGCTCCAGGGTCTTGCCCAGGAAATCCTGCGCCAGGGACTCTAACGCCGCCACCACTCCAGGCGCCAGCGTCGCCTGCGGCCAGATTGCACATTGATGCCGCTCAATATGCTGTGTGTGTCGGGGCTTCCCGAGTTTATCAGAGCTCCAGGATCTCGCCTGGGAAACCCTGCGCCAGCGACTCCAGCACCGCCACAACGCCCGGCGCCCAGCGTCGCCTGCAGCTTGATCGAGCTGGAGGTTCGTGGTTTTCCCCTATGATGAATTGGGGGCGACCCGACGTCCTTCAACTCAGATCAGATGTATTCAGATCCACTCTCTTTGAGTGGGTCTGCCACAGCAGCCCCTGCAGCAGCGCCAGCAGCCGCCTGCCGTGCGATGCGGTGTGATGCGCATTCCATGTTTCCAGTAAAACAAGTGCTCACTTCCAGCGGCGGGCCCTGCAGCACCGCCGGCGCCAGCAGGCCCCCGCCGCCGGCTACATCTTGAAATTTCGAGTCGAAACAAGTGCAGTCAAGGTTCATTTGCCTTAGGGTCGATGTCCAGCAGCAGGCCCTGCAGCACCGCCGGCGCCAGCAGGCCCCCGCCGGCCGCGCTGGCGGCGTCCGCCGCCGCCGATGGCTGCGCCAGCGGCAGCGTGCCAGGCCTCGCCTGCAACACAGGCAGACCTTGTTTCGCGGTTCCGGTCTGGGGGTTCAGAAGTGTTATGGAGATACCCATGGTGAGCAGATGAGCAGATGAAGTCTGCACAAGCGGCAGCGTACTCGGCCTCGCCCTAAAACCCTAAACCCTAAACCCTAAACCCTATAGTGCAGAAGCTAACTGGGATGTGCACCAGTGTCTGTCAAGCATGGCGGAGCAGGGCCGTCCCATAACTGAGCGCGCAGGATTCTGGCGTGCCTTGCTAGGGGCGAGTTTGTTTCAACACTTGGCACTTGATCACCCTAGCGCAACAGAGCTTCCAGCTCCATGTGGCGTCGGGCTACAACCAGGCAAGCAAAGCGCAGCTTTAAGGGTTTATGGGTTTAGGGTATTCAGCACTGCAGCTGGAAACTTGCGTTTCCGTTCACTTCCTTGCGCCTAGGGCGGGCTGCTGTCGTGGCAGAGACGGGGCAAGCTCGTTGGCAAAGGCTCGTCGAATCGGCAATCAGAATGTCACCGTCGGCCAGCGCAGGGGAGATGTGCATACGAGGCGTGGCCGACACCTCAGATGCACGGTCAGTCGGCGCAGAGTAAAGAAATTCAACATAATTTGAAACCACATATATATATCTTTTGTTGATAAAATCCCTTCTGCGAAGAATTCTTTGAATCAATTACATTGAATTTTATTTATTGGGGGAGGGTGGTAAGGGAGAGTTGATGAAAGCGATGGAAAAGTGAACCTTTGACATGAAGGCTGTTGTGGAAATCGAATTAATCCGACTTATTGCAGGCTTGCTTAAATCCTAATCCTTCAGCACCTGCTGCGGCGCGCGCCAGCCAGACACCGGCCCGCTCATCGGCGCTGGCGTTGTTGCGCCTGCTGACGTGGCGTTGTCCAGCGCCATTCCGTACGGACCCGTCTGCATGCAACACATTTGGAATTTGCGACACATTTGGAATTTGCGACACATTTGGAATTTGCGACACATATGGAATTTGCAACACGTTTGCGTTTCTGGCACATCAGGAAGGAAGCTCGATCAAGCTTCGGCTTCAGCGTGATCGAGCCGAAAGACAGCAGCGGCACCCCTGCACGAGCCTGTCGGCGGGCCGGGTTCAGCTTCTGGATTTTGTTGCATGCTTTGTCGAGAGCCTGCATGCACCCGTGTGCAGGTCGCAGGGCAGGAGTGTGGGCTTCAGCACGGCACACGTGCAACTAAACCCTAAACCCTAAACGCTAAACCCTGAATTCAAATTGGGGGCACAACAGCGCGACAGGTGCACGTTGGGAGGGCATAGAAAAGAGGCCGGTGGCAGTAAATTACTTTCGTATTTAATTTTAAAAATCATCATTTAAAAATCTTGGCTGCATTGCTGTATGCTGCCCAACGACCAAACATACCTGAGAGATGAACATAACAAAACGTGACAGGGCCGCCGCCGACAGTGCGCGCTTGCGCCGCAGCCGCGGCGTGCCGAGCATCGGCATGTAGGTCCCAGCCGGCGGCTCCAACAGGAACAACGAGAGAGAAGTCAAAAAGAGGTAAGAGAACCACAAGAAACGAAAAGAGAGTGGACCTGCGCTGAGGCCGCCGGAGTGCCGAGCATCGGCACGTAGCTTCCCGCCGGGGGCTGCCCGCCCGCCGGCAGCGGCATGCCTGCGCCCAGCGCCGGGGAGTCCAGCCGGGCCTTTTTGTACGCCCGCTGCTGCGCCGTCTGCTGCGCCGCCCGTTGCGCGGCCTACATGAAAGTCAGGTTCAAAGACTGTCAAGTTGCGATCAGTAGCAGCGAAACCGGCTGCCACGCTGCGCAGTCAGCTGCGCCGCCAGTCGCGAGGCTGCAGCGCAGGGATCATTGGAACTCTACATCACATCTGTGGCGGATAGCATCGCAGCGGCCTGACGGCGCATCTGCTGCGCTGACGGCTTCGTCGCCCAAGGAGCGCCGGGGGTGTCAAACAATTTGCGGCATCCCGGCAGCGCAGGCGGGGCAAGTGGAGCACCCAAAATGCATCAGAGAGCATGGCTTAAACGCTGCGTGTACCCGGCGATAATGGATCGGCGTGCAGCCCGCGCCACAAAACAGTGGGGCCGGCCAAGGGGCCCAAAAATCCTGAACGCGCATCCCTCCACTTTGGGGAGACAAGCGCCTGCGGCAGCAGCCGCTGCTGCAGCGGCTGCAGAAACGCACGGCCGAGGCAGCGTGAGCCGCTGCAGGGTGGGCCGAGTCAGACTTGGAACATGTGTGAGGTCTTGGCACCTGCAGCAGCTGCTGCTGCTGGTGCGCTGGCGCCGCTGCGCCTACTGCAGGCTCTCAAGGTTCCGTCCAGAACGTCAAATGATCACGAGACGGCACCAGCTGCTGCAGCTGCTGCAGGGTGTGGGCCCCGGGTGTCGCCGCTCAGCGTTACTTGCCAAGTTTCCTTGCCACTGGATAAAGTAGAGAGTTGAGGTCTGAAATCCGGCACCTGCAGCAGCTGCTGGTGCTGGTGCGCCTGCGCCGCTGCGCCCACTGCATCACGTCAGAGTCGTTTCCCGAATGTTTCAAGCTGTCGAGGCTACAAGGGCTGTTACCTGCTGCTGCAGCAGCAGCTGGTGCGCCTGCGCCGCCGCGCCCACGGCGGCGGGCGAGGCATGATACACGTGCTGCTGCGCCGCCGCCGCCGCCTGCCGCTGAGCCGCCTGCTGCCCCGCTGGCGGCGGCCCAAGCGTGGGCTGCCGCTGCTGCACGGGAGCAAGCTGCTTCACCGTGCAATTTGCAGCAAGTTCAGGAGGCCCGTGATATCTCATGTCGTTTTGCATACGGACTGAGCACAATCAGGAGGCGAGATGTTCGATCGTGACTTGCCTGTGGCACCGGGCTGCTGGCCTGCAGGCGCCGCTGCACCGCGACCGCCTCTGTGTAGATCAGGCTGACCTGTTTCGGATCGACGAGGTTCCACTGCCCGCTCCGGTGCGCAGCTACCAGCGCTCGACCCTGCATTTGCAGTATTGAGGTCAGCAAGATTGAATGCTCAAGCCCAAGCACACCTGCCTTGGAGACGTCCGTTCAGAATTTGATATAGTGAATACTACCAAACCATCTGCGTGATCAGCAGCCCAGCGGCGGCCATCGCAGTTGATGTCCCCGGGTTGGTGCATGAGATGGTGGCCACTGGTTGTCAGCGGGTCACGGGTGCTGCCGGTCGCACATGCATGCCGATACCACACGCTGCGCTGCTTTTCGGGGCTTGCATCTCGACTGCAGCCCATCTGGTCTGTGAGGTGCAGGATGGCCTCATCATGCTGTTCAATGATCAGCAATTGCAATCGTTGGGATCGCATCTGAACGAGCGCCTGCAGCCCACCTGTTCTGTGAGGTTCAGGACTGCCTCATCGCGCGGCATCTGCGGCATTGGCAGCGCCGCTGCCGCCTGCTGCACGCCCGCGCCCGCCCCAACCGCCTGCGGGCGCCGCCGTCGAGGCAATGGTCAGCGAACTTCGACAGATTTCGGCTCTCTGGGCTCTGCCAGGGCGGTATCCACACCCAGTGCGGGGCAGCAGCAGCAGGATTTAGGGTTTATGAGTGCTGGGAACGCGGCGCAGAGATATGTGCACCGTGGGTAGTAGCCAGCAACACTGCATGCGCAGGCCCTTCGGGGCAACACTGGCCCATGCAGCTGCATGCTGGCGGTGCATGCGCCAGGGATGCGAGTGCCCACCCAAGTTGCTAGCCGCTGTTGCCGAGCCGGCTGTCTGGACGAGTTGACGGCGTACCTGGGGCCCAGAAGGCCGGCCAAGGGGCGACGGCGCTGCGCCGCTGAGCCGATGAGACGTGACCGCCGGCTGCGGCCCCGGCTGCGGCGAGGCCCGCCGCGCCGCCGCCTGCGAAGCCGCAAAAGCATGCTGCTGTGCAGCCTGCGCCGCCGTGATCTGCTGCTGCAGCTGCGCCTGCTGCATGGCGGCGGGGTGGGCCTGCGCCGGCGATGGCGCAGGGCTGCCAACGCCTGCGGGCCGCTGCTGTTGCAGCTGCGCCGGTGCGTGCTGCGGCGTGTGCTGTGGCGCGTGCTGCTGCCCCGACTGCACGGGCTGCTGCTGCGCCGCCTGCGGCTGGTGCGGCCGCTGCAGCATGTGCGGCTGCATATGCTGCTGCGGCGGCATCTGCGGGCGCGGCTGCTGCGGCAGCATCTGCGGCGGCAGGCCCTGCGGCCGCGGCTGCTGCGCCGTCTGAGGCTGTGACTGCGCTGGGCGCGGCAGCTGCCCCGGCTGGTTCTGCATGGAGGGCACGGTCAGCAGACCGAGGCGCAAACAGAAGGCTGAGCCGCCGCCGTGCTAACAGAGCAGGCCTCGCTGTCTTGCAGGCCAGCTGCTGTGGAGGACTGGCGTGCAGCTGCTGGCTTGCAGCGGTTCTGCACCTGGCCTGTAAGTTGGTGGGTCGTCGCCGCACCTCTGCTGGGTGCTACGCAAGACGCGGACGCGGCCTGCAGTGCGATGGGCAGAATGCCTTTGAGTGTGCTGCGGTGTTATCAGTGTCACGTGCCTGCCACCATCATGCGCATGCTGATACTTTCACCATGAGGCATTGCTTCCTGGCTTGGCCTGAAGTTGCGTGCCAGCACACCACACAGCCTGAACTCTGCCGCTGCGGCGTTCTCGGTGCTTCACAAGCTGCTCCGGTCGCCCGAGCGGCAACAAATGAGCACTATGCAAAGTCAGCCGCGGTCTATCGCAGAAGGTTGTGCTTGAGCACTGCACGAAGCGAGTGTCGGACAGGCAGTTGGGCTGCAGACCCTGAGGGGATGATGCCGGCAGCGGCAGGTGCCGCGAAGACTGCCGTGCTGCAGCTCAGGAATCAGAGCAGCGGACTTCAGAACCGCCTCCACAGGTCACCGGACTAGAAGGCTGCGGTGAGAGAAGAGGTGCAAAACTGCAGTGTCGGAGTCTGGCTCCCACTGAATTCACTGCGTCTCGCCGGCAAGTGGCGCAGCGGGCTGGACGGTCGGCCAGAGGCGCCGAAACCTGGCTGCAAGCGAAGAATAAGCTCTTACGATCATTTTGCTGACACGGTGACACTACCTGCCTGCTGCTGATGTGGAGGTCCAGCCCAGTCCAAGCTCGCTCTCCAACAGCAATCAAAACCGACAAGCCAAACTTTCACATTGTCTGTGCGTCACGAACCTGCATCTGCTGTTCTCCGCTCCACCGCTTCCGGTGTGCACTATGCATCGCGAGGTGATCTGGTCAGTATCTATACAGCGCAAAAGCAAAGCAGCTCCCTCGGAAGACATATGAAGACCTCGGCAGTACCTACAGGTCCCACGTGAGAGACGCCGAAGTCCAGCAGCAGGGAGCAGATGGCTTCACAGGCCGATCAGCTGGCGCTGAAAGTGCAGTGGTCGCTTGAGCGTTTGGCAGATGGCAACGAGGAGACGCAGAGCCAGAACGCACACTTCATGGCCGGCATACCCTCCAGTCAGGTGCGCAAGCTACATTGGCGCAAGCATGTTGCAACAGCACACCATGCAATCACTACGCGCCAAGCAGCTCTTGACACATGTGCATGCATGTTTGCTGCATGCTCAGGTCATGGCATGCTGACATGTATATTCTGTCTCCTGCGCGCAATAAACAGTGCCGCACCACAGTGTCGCACTGGATGAATGGTCGCTGCTGCAACGGCGCCCTCCGTGCACCGTCCTTGCATCGACAAGTGGCACCTAGGTGATCACCTGTGCATCATCGCCGCTGCGAGTGTCGCCCTGTAAGCCCTGAAAGACCTTTGCGCCGCAGGAAAACGCGGCGACGCTTCGGGAGCTGGGCGTCGTGCCCGGCGTGGTGGCCGCGCTCGCGCGAAAAGCCTGGGGGCCGTCCTCTGACGTCCCAGCGACGCTCGCACGCGTGCTCAACAACATATTCAAGCAGTGAGTCAATCAATCCAGCAACACAAGCTACGTTGTAGGTATATTGGAGGTGGAAGCCCGTGCCTGGGGGTCATCCTACGACGTGCCGGCGACCTCACGCGTGCGCTCGCATTATCCATCGTCAAGTGGATTCCTCCGGAAATTCACACTGTGCACCCCACCCTCTGCTGCTTGATCCCGTCAGAGAGGGCACCTGCCAGGCTTCATGGAGGGACACATGTGGCATCCTCGCTTGCAGGGATGAGGCGGCGTGCGGCCAGGCGCGCACCATTGGCGGACCTTCAGCGCTAGCGGCCGTTCTGTTTGACGCATCGGCGCAGGCAAGTGTGGAATGTATTTTTGTTGCGTCAATCCTCCGCGTGCGTGACTGACGCTTGTGTGGCTGGCCTTCACTTGAGATGAAGCAGGTGCGTGTATGTGAATGATTGTCTTCCTTTGTGGATGAGGACAAGACAGGAGCAATAACACAACATAGGAAAACACGCAGTCGGAGGCGGAGGACTCGCTGTGGGAAGAGCCTCGCATCTACGAAACCGCGGCGCAAGCGGCGGAGGCGCTGGCAACGCTCGTGGAAGTGCACGTCGACTCGCAGGTGAGTGCGTGAGCTTTCGGGTCGTAACGTGCAAATCTAATACCTACTCTACTTCATCAGGTTTCCTTCAAGTCGGCGCCAGACGCGGCCGTGCCGAGATGGCCGCTGACCCGCCGTGTCCGCGGCCGGCCCCGGAGCATTTGCTGGCCGCAGACTGAGCTGTGCACTATTGCGGACCGGCCACCCCATGTGAACCAAAACTCCTTCTGCATTGTCCAGTACTCATGTGGAGGCGGCGGGCATGGCGCATGCAGTCTGACGCTGCCGGCGGCAAAAGCCCGACCCACAGAGAAGGCGGCGATGACGCTTGGCTTGGAACGCTTAATGCGCAGGTGAAGGCGGCAGGGGCGGGTGACGTGATGCAGTGTGGACGCTGCTGCAAGCGCAGAGAGCTTGGCCAGCCAGACCAGTGAGGCAAGGTCTTCAATGATCAACTTGCGCAGTTGCTGCGCAGGCGGAGGCGGGGCGCGGTGCATGCGGCGCAGCCGCTGCTGCGTTTTGCTGACGGCGGTGCTGCAGAAAGCTCCCAGGGAGACAGAAAAGGCTCTCGACGTTCACATCGATGTGCGATTCTGCGCAGGTGGAGGCGGCGGGCGCAGGCGCAGTGCATGCGGCGCAGACGCTGCTGCGTTTCCTGGCGATGGTGCTGTAGAAAGCTCCCAGGGAGGACAGAAACGGCTTTCGACGTTCACATCGATGTGTGCGATTCTGCACAGGTGGAGGCGGCGGGCGCGGGCGCAGTGCATGCGGCGCTGACGCTGCTGCGGGCGCCGGCGGCAGTGCGGCGAAAGGCCACCGAGCTACTGCGGGAGCTGCTGGCGGGCGTGGCGGCGGCGCCGGACGAGTCCGTCTACGCTGCATTTGCGCAGGTGCATGGCGGACCTCCTCAAACGAATTCCAGGTTTCGAGACGCAGAATTGAGAAGGCTGCAGCAGGAGCTGCTCGTGGGCGTCGCTGCGGCAGCGGACACGTCAGTCTCCACCGCCTTCACACAGGTGAGGCTTCCGTTTTCGAACAGTAGTATTCGAGCTAACGATTCATCGTGTAGGAGCTGCTTTTGGGCCTGGCGGCGGCTTTGGACGACGTCGTCTACTCAGCATGAGAAAAGTGCCATGCCACATTTAGAATCAACGGTATTGTCGGTTGTTTGTGCGTCGGCGATTATTGCGCAGGTGCATGGCCTGGTAGTGGAGCCCTCTCGCTTGTCTCGAGTGTTCCTCAAACAAAGCAGTGATAATCACAGAATAGCCCACAAAAAAATCCCACAAAAAGCTAAAACCCTAAAGAAACCCTAGCAATACATCATGACAATTGCACTGGCTGGTCAGCCAACATCGTGCAGGCTGCTGAGCCAGAGCAACGAGGACGCTGCTCCAAGGTCCTCTGATGTCAGCAATAGGTTTAGGGTAGGGTTTAGGGTTTAGGGTTTGCGAGGGAGCTGCTGGCGATGTCCGCGCCGCTGCACGGCCTGCTGACATGGGACACGTCTGCCTGTTCACGGCTCGAGTGCAGCCGCAGCGCCGTCAATGCATTGTGCTGGCCTCCTGCTGCGTGCGCAGGAGCCGCCAGCGATGTCGGCGCAGGTGCACGGCCTGCTGGCGCTCGAGCATGGCCCACCTGGTCCTCGGACACGACGGCTGAGAGGTCGACAGGATTCAACAGGCTGATGTCGTGTCCTGCAGGAGCTGCCGGCGATATTCGCGCAGGTGCACGGGCTGCTGGCGGAGCACTCGCGCATGTGGGGCAGCGTACTGCCCGAGCAAGAAGCCCTGCTGTGCGACATCCTGTCCGAGGTAGGAAACTCTGGAAGCGCATTGTTGAAAAATTGCGATGGCTGGTGGGGGCGAGTGTTGCCAGCGCAAGAAGCGCTGCTGTGCGACATCCCGTCCGAGGTATGTGTTCAACCTTATCTAAATAGGTTTTAATATAAATGAAAATGAGGTATTTCTTTGTGTCTCCACTGCGATACGAAGATTTTCTGCCGGTGCAAGAAGCGCTGCCGAGTGACGTCTCATCCAAGGTGAAGACCACACGCTTCCTTCAAGATCATTGATAGTACGTTGTACGTTTGGCTGGGGAAAGTGCCGCCGGCGCAGGATGCGATGCTGTGCGACACCCTGTCCTGATCTTCAACGGCATGCACGGCTGGCGGCGAGGCAGCCCCGCTACCGTCAATCGACATCGATTGTGACACGCAAAGCTCAGAATGCCAAAGCGGCCATTCAATCTGAAGGTGGTGGCACGCCCGGCATGCGAGCAAAATTCCATTTCTATGTTGTGGGCTTACCGCGTAGAATCATGTTCACTCATGTCTCCAGGTGTAGGTGGTGGCGGGCACGGCATGCGGCGAGGAACAGCTGGCGGGCATGCAGCCGCAGATGCCGCGGCTTTTGAGGTTGACTCCTGAGATTGCGAAGCGACCCGAAGCCACTCCTCATCTGTTACCTGCAGGTGGTGGCGCACCAGGCGTGCGGCAAGGGACGGCCGGCGGGCATGCAGCCGCAGGTGCTGGCGCTGGCGGTTGATGTCATTTCGCCCTGGGAATACATTACGGCATCACAGTCCCAACCATGCAGGTGGTGGCGCATCCGGCGTGCGGGGCAAGGGACGGCCAGCGGGCATGCGCAGGTGCTGGCGCTGGGGGTTGACGCCACATTGCTATGAGAATCTATTACAGCATCAAAGTTCCAGTCACGCAGGTGGTGGCGCATCCGGCGTGCGGCAAGGAACAGCTGGCGGGCATGCAGCCGCAGGTGCTGGCGCTGGTGGTTGACGCCACATTGCTATGAGAATCTATTGCAGCATCACAGTTCCAATCACGCAGGTGGTGGCGCATCCGGCGTGCGGCAAGGAACAGCTGGCGGGCATGCAGCCGCAGGTGCTGGCGCTGGTGGCCTTGTTCGTGCACTGCCGGCGGGAGGGCCGTAAGCGCCGAATCACGCCCGAGGTCGAGCAGGTGCGTTTGTTTTCTCTGCGGGTGTTTCTCTGCGGTGTTGCCTCTCTTGCTGAAGCCATGTGACTGACCTAACGCCGCATTTGCTCGTGCACTCCTGGCGGGAAGGGCCGCAAGCGCCGCTCCACGCCCGAGATCGAGCAGGTGGGTTTAGGGTTTAGGGTGGCCCATACCTTCCTCCCACCACTTCTAAACAGATAGAAGTGGCGCAAGTCCCAGCTCACGCCTGGGGATCGGGAAGCCGCGGCCAGCTGACCACCGCTTTCCCCACCGCCCCCTTGATGGCAAGCAGCTGCGGCGGCGGCGGCGGCTGTCTTCAACTCTGCCAGCGCCGGCGGCTGCGGACAGCAGCAAGAGCAGCAGCCGCGGCAACGGCGACGGCGGCAGCTGGACAGCTGAAATCCTCCTTCAACTCTCAAAGGAGTGTTTGGCACCGCCCTGTCGCCCGGCTGGCAATAGGGACAGCAGGACGGCCGGCGCCCTAAACCCTAAACCCTTCTCAGTGCTTTCTCCGTGCTTTCCGGTGCCTGCCTTCATTGCCACACACAAGAAAGGACTCGGGCTTGCAAGCGTATTGAAACACCCCAGGCGTTTCAGGATTGGTTTGTGCAGGCGCGTGCGGACACGCTGCTGGAGGTCGTGGCGGGAGACGACCTGGCTGCGGGCAGCCAGACCGACCGACTGCGGTTGTAGGGTTGGCTTGGTTCTCATTCGCTGGCTTCTGTTGGTGCAGGCGCTCGCGAACGCGCTGCTGGCGATTGTGGCGGAGAAGGACCTCGCAGTGGTCGGGCGGGCTCAACAACTCCTCAAAACGGTCACGGAATGATTTTCCAAATGCTCTCCGAACGTTCTATGCCACAGGCGCTGGCGAACGCGCTGCTGGCGATTGTGGCGGAAGAGGACCTGGCAGCCGGCATGCGCGCAGACCCGCCGACGTTCGAGATGCTGCGCGCGTTTCAGGGCCAGCTCAGCTCGCCGCTGGCGGCGGCCGCCGTCAAGCAGATGCTGGCGCAGCTGCAGAGCTTCGTCACCGCGCTGTGAGGAGGCGGCGTTTTGGAGAGAAGTAAACGACGAAAAGTCTGTGGTTTGTGAGGAGTGTCACGGTCATGGCGGTTTGGACCCACCGGCGGGTGTTTGAGCAAGAAGGGCCGCGCATCAGGCGGTTGTGTAGAAAATTATACAAAGCGGTGACTTGCCGCAAAGAAGGGCAAGGACGGGGCTGCCATGCAGCACCAGTGACAAGAACATCAAAGGCGCAGGCTCCGTCGCGCGGCACGGCCCAATTTTGTGGTCCACTGGCAGGAATCTCAGTGCTGAGCGCCCGGCTGCGGTGCATGTTAGAAGGCGTCGTCAAGAGAGCATCCTTGGCCTGCACCATGCCAAACTGCAAGCGTGAACACTTTAATACAGGCACTTTGATTGGGAGGAGAGCGGCATGGTCTCTGACAAGGACACCTAGAATCCCCAGCATCTTTAACACTCTCTTCACGCTCTTCCTTGGCAAATCACAGTCCATCGCGAGGCAAGCCGACATCTGCACAGCCATGGTGCAGGCCATCATCATTCACGAAATGAACAGATGTTCCAGCTTCGAAGTGCTGCAAAATTCGGAAGGCAAGCGCCTGGTGCAATAGCGGACCCGACCTCCTGCGTCGCTGTGCATGCTGCTGGCAAGCACCTGATTATGCGCCGCTGAGGCTTGCCGCTGGTGCCGCCGCTGCCTCTCGACATGCTAAGCCTGGGGAGCCCAGGCAGGCAGCGGCTCACGCAAAGGCAGGCCCTTCATGGGTAGGCCCCTCCCATAAAACGTCGTACTTCCCATGAACGAAACGGGCTGCCGGGCCGCCTCTCTGCACGCCCGGAGCACCGGGCAGGCGTCGCCCTGGCAGTTCATGGCTCTATCAAGCGGCAAAACTGCCGTCTCGGCTTCTTCCTGCCTTGTGTAATCACGCGTTCACGCTCTGTCTGTGCCCCCTCCTCCCCCTGGCAGAGGGGATCTCCAGCCGACCCCGCTGCGCAGGCTGCGCTCAGCGGCAGGGCGCCGCTCAGCAGAGCGCCAGCAGAGCTGCGGCTCCGAGCGCCGCGGCCGCCAGCGGCGACAGCGCCGCAGCGAGTGGCGCCGCCTGCGGCGCCGACGCCGGCGCCGGAGCGGAGCCGGGGCTGCCGGCGGAACCGCTTGTGCTGCTGCCGTTGCACGCGGCGTAGGTGCAGGCTGACATGCTCTGCGAGTTGCAACAATGCACACGGTTGGTGACAGTCACGCAGCGGAGGTGCAGTTGACGGCCTGCAGCCGGTATTAGGGGTCCCGCTGCCCTACCCTAAACCCTGCAAATGCCCGGCTGCAGCCACCCAGGGGCTGGTGTGCACCCCTTGCAGAAGGGTTTAGGGTTTAGGCCCTTGCTCAGAGGCAGACCAGCAGGGCGAGGACATGGCCACAGATGCGCCTTCTGCGACGCATGGTGCCACAGCCACGCACGAACTCAGAGTTGGGACGCCAAGGTGCGCTCACCACGAGGTTGACGACGGTGCCGTCGGGGCAGGCCTTGACCAGGGGGCAGATGGGCGAGGGGGTGACGGTGCACTGGTCACGCGCTGTGCAGTTGGCGGCCGTCACCGTCATCGGCTCCTGCTGCACGTTCCGGAACCAGGTGAAGCCCCGCGTCTGCGGGCAGGAAAACAGCCGGGATTCAGCCAGGTACACCTGCTAGGTCTACACCTGCTAGGTCTACACCTGCTAGGTTTCCACTGCCCTCGGAAACGGCATTAAAAATGGCGGAAAAAAAACTGGCATTAATAAGATAGCATTTGAAAATTGCCTTATGGAGAAATGGCATTGATGAAATGGCAAAAAACACAGTCGGGGGCGGCTCGAGGTGCCTGCAGGCAGAATTCTGCGATGAGGTTCTGGTATCGTCAGGAACAGGGACACGGATCCACCTGGCTGGTGGGGGCCCCGAGCGCTGTATTGAGGTCCGTGAGCACACGCTCTGGGTGCGCAATGGCGCCCTCGAACCAGTCCAGGCCGCCCGTCGACGAAATCAGGCCGTCCTCGCGCAGAACCCTGCACAAGCAGCAGGTATCATCGGGAAGGTGCACCTCAAAACCTCTCTCTGGTGGCCTGTGGAGCTCGGTCGCAGGGGCGGAAGACCGCAAGCCCGTGGCCTCGATAGCCTCAGTTCAGTCAGAAAGGAGTGACCCGACCTGTCGCGGATGAGGACAGCAAATGCATCACGACAGGCGGTCGCGCTGTTGAGGAGGGCCGGACTCTTAGCTTTGGCACATGTCAAGAACTGCTGGCAGTGTATTGTGTACGGAGCTGGGGTTTACAGTTTACTCACGCGGCGGCGGTGGTGCCGTTCAGGAAGGCCAGGTTCCGCGCCTCGGCGGTCGAGATGCCGTACTCCTGCATGAACTGGGAGTAGGTGTACATGGCGGGGTCCAGCGCAAAGGTCTCATCGATTACCACATCCACCTGCAGATCAGGAGTACAAGAAGTTTACAAGGGCAGGTGTGCATACGCAGGGACTGCTGCGCATGTCTCTATGCCGATCACATTCAGTTTGCACGTGCAAAGATTGACTTGAGGTGAGAACACTGATTGGAGATGCAATGGGAGGATGTAGGTGTCTGGAAACTGTATGCTGAAGCAACAGGGGGTTGCTCACGTTCCGCAGCGCGTCCAGAACACCTTTTGATGCAAGGTATATTAATTATTTATTAATATTTGTCCTTAAAAAACATTAATAAAAACATGTGTTCAGGCCTTGCAGGGCTTGCAGGGGGCACTTGCCATGGAAGCAGCCGGAAGACGGTGAGCCATAAATGTTAAATAAGAAATGAAATCGCGCACATTGCGAAGCGCGTCCAGGAAGGCCAAGCGGGCCTGCGCCTGGGAGGCGAAGCCGGCCTGGGTGCCGTTCCAGGCGAAGTCGAAGGTGGAGTTGGTGACGTCGAAGGCGTCCACCGTCACGCCGTTGATGCCCGCCACTGCAGCCTTGGACAGGATGCGGCCGCCCGCATCCTGCGGGAATGCGGACAGAGGTTGGCACGAGCACGAGCACAAGGACTGGCATGTGAGCCAGGGTTCAGGGGTCGCGACCCAGTGCTGTGCCACCTGCGGCAGGCAAAGCGCGTAGATGCCTGTCTAGAAGCGACACGCATGATCCGCAGGCTCGATGCGCTGCCGCATCATGCGCCGGCGGCGTTCGGGTGGCATCCAGGAAGGAGCGAAGCCGCGCGCAGCAGCCTGGCGGCAGCTGCCAGAAACGCGTCGCAACGCCACAGGGGCACGAGAAACAGCAGCAATGACTTCAGTGAGCCCCACACAGCACTGGCACCAAGGGACAGCGGCAAGGACAAAGGTTTGGGAGGGGGGTGTCGAGTTCAGAATGCAGGGTTTAAACCCTAAACCCTAAACCCACCTGCGTGTACTGGACCTTGTAGGCTGCAAAGCTGATCTGGTAGTACTCATCGGGGGCGAAGACAAAGTGGGAGATCCAGGCCACCGTCGGCTTGGCGCCGTTGGCGCTGGCTGACGCGTTCTGCGGCACGACAGTGGTCGCAGCTGGTCAGCCATGACTTTGCATGAGTCATCCGTGCAGATGTTGACCGCACGTCCAGACCAATGCATCAAGCACAACGCCACCAGGCCTTGGTCCGCGAGTGTCTGCGCCACAGCACTGACAAAGTTGCTGACGGGCAGAGGAGTACCTGCGCTGGCTGTGCAGTGCTGCAGCGTCAGCCACAGCCGGTGAAAGGCTCCTATAACTCGATGGCAACCTGCTCGATCAACGGAAATTAGCTTTGCAATTGTCGCGCCTTAATGGTGTTGTACTGGTCCTCGACGGAGGTGAAGTAGTCGGATGCCTCCTTCTCCTTGTTGAAGAACAGGCCCAGGAATTTCACCCACTCCGCGCGGTTCAGAGTGCCTGCGGCCAGCGTTCAGAGGTGTTTCGAGACGCTTCAGCACGCCTGCGGTGTGGCAGCATGGCGTTGGGCGGGAGGCTCGCGTTCCACAGACAAGAGGCGCGCAAGCCGCCGCAGTCTTTGGAATCTTTTCACGGTGATGGAGACAAGTTTTTATCAGGCCGGCGCCTCATGGCAGAGCACCTCGGCCGATGCCGCCAGACAGCCAACCGCTTGTGCTGCCGCTGAAGGACTGCTCCTGCTCTGTGCAGCATTACTCAGAACTCCGTGCAGCGAGTCCTTCCTGTTTCGAGGCATTTGAAATTTCTCACCGGGGTCCTGCGAGGCGGAGAAGGTAAAGATGGGTGCGTCGGCGGGCGGCGCCGGCGTGACGGACGTCGTGGCCGTGACGCCGTCAACGAAAGGCAGCACCTCCGCCGCCAGCACCGTCTCGTTGCCCAGCATGGTGGAGTCCACCGCAGTCCTGCGAGTTTGTCACATATCATTTTGTCGTGTTGCAGCTCGGTGCAGCCGCCGCGGCATTACACGTGTGGCAGGAGGCCTGGCAGCACCCCGAAAAACCAGAGCGACGTCGTCTGTGCATGCACAGTGCTGGTTGAGGACCTCTGTGACGACTTAAAGTCTCTGGTGCCAAGAGCGGGGGGCAGTAGGCGCACTTGTTGCAGGACAGCAGCTGCTGGGCGCAGGGCGACACGGCGAAGGAGCTGACGGACTGCACGCGGTCCGTGACGTTCAGGATCTCCTGCAGGCACGGTCTTCGGCCGAGTTCATGTACAGTTGCAGGCTCGACATCAAAGGATTCAAGGCAATAGCGACAGAGCTCTCTTCCACTACAGGTCATACTGCCTCCATCGCAGTCGCACCAGGAAGGCGTATGGCACAGTGTCCGGCACCGACACGCTGGTCAGCGGAATCTGGAATATCCTGGCGCCGGGCGCGACGCTGGCGCTGGGCCTCCGGGAGCCGCATTGGTACAGCACATACGTCTCGTTGGTGTAGGTATTCGTCACAACCTGCGGCCGGAGTTTGCAGTGCAATCAGCACGGGCATCTCACGGAGACGTTGCAGTCTTTTGCATTGCAGCAGTTCGCTGCGCTCACCTTGTAGCTCGGAAAGTACTCCACTTCGAAGTTCCTCGCGATCGTGATCTGCGGGGCAACAGAGCATTGTGCTGATGAGCATGCATGTGAGGATCGCAGAGGTGAACCAGTGGGCACGAATGGAGGAGCGCGAAAGGTGCAAAGATGACTTTCGACAATGACGATGCAAAGTGGCCACTCGAAACGCCGCCGCGGTACGCAGGGCTCCGGGGCCACGCCGTCGTCGCGTACCTTCGTGGACTGATCCTGCTCGCTGACTTGGCCACCGGTCAAGAAGAAGTCGGACGGAAAGATGGCCGCAAAGGTGGTGGCGGTGGTCGTCGCCGGCAAACAATCCCGGCTATAGTTGGACGGCCGCTGGTACAACGTCTGGGCCGATGCAGCGGCCAGGCAGTAGCCTGCCAGCAGCAGCGCCTGCAGTGCGCGTGTGGGAGCCATGGCGATCGAAGTTCTGCCGTTGCAAGGCCGTGACAGATAGATCGATGCAAATTGCGCTTGCGGGGGAACGCTCGGGCCAGAATTTCTACACCCCACATGACGACTCAGGGGATGCATGTGATAAGACTCTATGCTATGCTGGCGGTCGGGACTCCCAGCCCGCAACCCGGGCCGCCAAGGACGAGCTCCAGCGCAGTCAGCCTCCTCTTTCGCCAACTATCTGCCACATATTTACGACTGCTCAAGCTCAAGCACAACAGCAGCCGCCCGCTCGCAGCCCGGACTCTACTCACCACACAGTCCGCCAACATGTTTGCTCTCCGCAAGCTCCCAGCTATGGTCGGCCACAGAGCAGGCAGCCTGCAGATGCTGGCGCCTCGCCAGGCGGCCATGTACGCGTCTCGCTCGCGGAGCGCCCTGTTCTGCGCAGCGCAGTCAAAGTCCACAGGTGCGGCAGCCGGCGCAAAAGGACGTGGCCTGCTCCCTGTCGAACTATCTGCTCGCACGCGCTTGGAGCTTACGCGCCGTCTCGCCAATACTTCGCAGGCACATGCAAATGGTTCAACGTGTCGAAGGGCTACGGTGAGCGCCTGTCTGGAGCAGAGCGTGCTGTCCCTCTTGTGTGCATTACTGTTTTGCTGTGCCGACGTTGCCTCTGCCGCCTCCCAGCCTGATGTGCCAATGCCACACGCAGGCTTCATCGCCCCCGACGACGGCTCGCAGGACCTGTTCGTGCACCAGGTGCGTGGCTTGCTCGGCTGGAAAGTTGCCCATCTGCGCTTACCGCCGCCTGCGGTTGTGGTGGTGTGCTTCTGCTTTGCACGCAGTCATCGAGTCAATTTGCCCCACGCATTCTGTGGAAGCAGCACGCATGCGCCTCTCACGCCTCCCTCTCTTGGTTCTGAGCCCGGTTCTGACGTTTTCCCGTCGCGGTGTTCTCGCAATGTAGACCAACATCATCACCGATGGCTTCCGCTCGCTGGCGGAGGGTGAGGCCGTCGAGTTTGTGGTCGAGCGCGCGGACGACGGCAAGGCCAAGGCCGTCGAGGTCACCGGCCCCAACGGCTCCAACCCCCAGGTGAGAGTCCGCAGCATATCAGCTAATGCAGCCTGCTGCAAACTGCAGCCTGCTTTGTGCCAACCACCCCTTGCTGCATACATGTGCATGCGTTGTCTGAAGCAGATGACGTGCTCGTGCTCCAGCGGAAGGGTTGGCGTCTATGAAAGACACGCACCTGCGCTTTTGAACCGGTGAAGTCGGCAGCATGACTGCTGACGTTTGCCAATCGCAGGGCACCCCGGCACCCAGCCGTGACTGGTGATGATATTTGTCCGCAGGGCGCGCCTGCTCCCAGCCGTGACTTTGGTGGCGGCGACGGCGGCTTCCGTCGCGGCGGCGGCGGCGGCGGCGGCCGCCGTGATGACTACAACAGCGGCTACAGCAACTACTAGATTCTCGCATCTTGCTGAGCAGACACTAGCAGCCGCCGTGCATCACTGAGGCATGAAGCCACCGTGCGCGCGGCCGTGCTGCGTGTCTGCTCTTGCGTCTCCTGGAGAGCTTGTACGTCACTGGGTGTGCACCTTCTGTGCCGGAGGGGTGCTTCTGAGCGCCAGAATTTACCCTTTACAGAGCAGCTGTGGTGTGATCGGAACCACTGTCCTCGGCCAGCGCAACAATTGATCCGGAAAGATGTTGTTGCTGCGAAAACCGACATGTCGATATCGATTGAAATGCCCTGATGGATGATGAACATTTAAGAATGCAGCGCTCGCCACCGCCAGCAAAAAGCTGATGTGCACCCGCCCGTAGTACACCGCATACAAATTCCCGGGGGGGGGGGGGGGGGGGGGCACAAAAAAAAAGA
>JAABUW010003535.1_pt1 | contig 22189 bp, 22 predicted proteins | sample 5560081 | NCBI WGS metagenome assembly JAABUW01 (sample SAMN10711882, study PRJNA513363) | rock metagenome | isolation source: Antarctica rocks | place: Antarctica: Victoria Land, Knobhead sud
CGTCTGGAGGTTGGTCCTGCTGAGCGTGCTGACCGGTCCACGGCCCATCGAGCTGCCGGGGAAACCGGACCACGTCCGGACGTGGTCGGATCTCCCCAGTGCAGACCGGTGGCCCACAACTGTCACGGGCGCCATGAGGGAGCCACCTGCACCCGGGTTGCGACCATGCCGAGAACCGAAGTCGCTGGGGAAACCGGACGACGCCAGGACGTGGTCGGATCTCCCCAGTGGCTGTCACCCGAACGGCCGCGGCACCCGAACGGGCGGGTCAACCCAGTGGGCGGAAGGGGGACCAAGGTCGACCGGTCCGCCTCAGCGCTGGTACCAGGGGACGACCTGCGCCCGGCCGAGGGTGTGCGTGAACAGGTTGAAGCCCAGGAGCGCCGGCGTCGCGTCCTCGGGGACGTCGAGCCGCTCGACGTCGACGGCATGGATCACCACGAAGTACCGGTGCCTGATGTGCCCCTCCGGCGGAGCCGCACCGATGAACCGCCGCGCACCACCGTCGTTCCTGAGCTGGATCGCACCGCGCGGCAGGCCCGCCCCGGCGTCGTCACCGGCGCCGGTGGCCAGCTCGGTGGTGGTGACCGGGATGTCGAGAACGGCCCAGTGCCAGAAGCCGGACGCGGTCGGAGCGTCCGGGTCGTAGACAGTGACGGCGAAGCTCTTCGTCGGCGCCGGGAAGCCCGACCAGCTCAGCTGTGGCGAGATGTCGCCTCCGCCAGCCCCCATGACACCGCTCACCTGGGCGGTGCCCAGCTCCTCCCCCTCGGAGACGTCCGCGGAGGTGACCTTGAAAACGGGAACGTGCGGGAGGGCGGCATACGGATCGTGGCTCATGAGGAGCTCCTCGTCTCTACGGCTGGTGCCCCAGCGGTCTCTGCGTTCGTCCCCGGGGCGGGTGAAGACGACCCGGGTCGACGGTACCGTCCGCCTCAGGCGGCCACGAGGCGGTTTGCGTCGCTGTCATCCATGGCGGTGTGAGGGTGCTCGGGGCGTCAGCTGAGGCGGGCAAGGGCCGCGAGGGCCTTGTCGGCGTGGACCGTCATGTTGACCTCGGAGGTGATGCTGTCGGCGATGCGGCCGTCGCGGTCGATCACGAACGTCGCCCGCTTGACGGGGGTGAGGTACTTGCGACGGACCCCAAAGGAGGTTGCCACGGCGCCGTCCCGGTCCGAGAGCAGCGGATAGTCGAGCTGCTGCTGTGAGGCGAACGCCGCCTGCGCGGCCACGTCGTCGACACTGATCCCGACCCGCTGGGCGCCGGCGGCGGCGAACTCGGCGGCCAGGTCCCGGAAGTGGCACGCCTCCTTGGTGCAACCGGACGAGGAGGCCGTCGGGTAGAAGAACAGGACGACCGGCCCCTGCTGCAGCAGGACGGAGAGCTGGTGGTCGAAGCCCTCCTGGTCGGGCAGCGTGAAGTCGGGGGCGAGCACGCCGGCGGGCATGGTCTTCATGGGTCTCCTCGGGTCGAAGTACTGCTGCTTCGTCACCCGGGGCCAATCGGATTGGTCCCGTCCCCGGCGGCCGCCCGAACACCTATCCTGCGCGAGTGACATTCTTCCGGGACCTCGCGGTCCTCCTGCGGCTCTCCGGCTTCCGTCGGCTCTTCGCGGTGAGGCTGCTCTCGCAGGCATCGGACGGCGTCTTCCAGGTCGCCCTGGCGTCCACGGTCCTCTTCTCCCCCGAGCGCGCGCCGAGCGCCGGAGCCATCGCCGCCGCGTTCGCGATGATCCTCCTGCCGTTCAGCATCCTCGGACCATTTGTCGGGGTCTTCCTCGACCGGTGGCAACGGCGCCGGATCCTGACGCTCTCCAACGCCGTCCGAGGTGCGTTGCTGGTCGTCATCGCCCTCCTCGTCATGCGGAACGACCTGGGGCCGGTGTTCTACCTGCTCGTCCTCGGGGCGTTCTCGGTCAACCGCTTCCTGCTGGCGGGGCTCTCGGCCAGCCTCCCCCACGTCGTCGCCCGCGAGCATCTCGTCACGGCCAACGCCGTGTCCCCGACGTCCGGGACCCTCGCCTACCTCGGTGGTCTCGGGGCCGGCGGTGCCGTCCACGCGGTAGCCCACCACGACGAGGTCGTCCTCTTCGTGGGCGCGGCCTGCTACCTCCTCTCGGCGCTCGTCGCGACGCGGCTGCCGCACCTCGGACCGGACCTCGACGGCGTCGACACCGAGGTCCAGGAGGCCCTGGGCAACGTGGTCCGTGGGCTCGTCGACGCAGCGAGGCACCTCTCGCCGCTCGGGCGGCTCGCGCTGGCGGTCGTCGGCGCGAGCCGGCTTCCGTACGGCGTGATGATCATTGCGACGATCTTGTTGTACCGCAACCACTTCGAGGCGGCAGATGCCAGCGCAGGCCTGGCTGGCCTTGGCGTCGCGGTTGGCGCCTCGGGCGTGGGCTTCGCGCTCGCGGCGCTCCTCACCCCGACGTTGTCCAACCGCTTCGGGATGCACCACTACGTCGCCGGACTCAGCGGGTTCGCTGCGCTGATGCAGCTCTTCCCCGCCATGTTGTTCACCCGCTGGGCCGTGGTCGTCTCGGCGCTCGGCCTGGGGCTCGCCTCGCAGGGGGTCAAGATCTGCGTCGACACGACGATCCAGCGGGTCGTCAGCGATGTCTACCGGGGACGCATCTTCGCGCTCTACGACGTCCTGTTCAACGCCGTCTTCGTCGCGGCCACGGTGCTCGCGGCGGTCGTCCTCCCCGCCGACGGCCGCTCGTATGCCGTGCTGGTGGCGGCCTCGGTCTGGTACGTCCTCATCGCCCTCACGGTCTCCCGGCGCTGGCCGAGGACGCCGCCCGCCGTCCGTGCGACGGGCCTGACGCCCCTGCCCACCCAGACGCCCCCTTCCAGTGACCCGCCGTCGCCGACCCAGGCGCCCACTCCCCAGCACAGATCCGCGCCAGGCCAGACCCCCACGCCCTCCCAGACCTGATCGGTGGCGCGTGACCTCAGCAACCGTCTACCTCATCGCCGGCCTCGCCCTCCTGGTGGCCGTGGTCCTGCCCACGGCCCTGACCCGGTACGCCGTCTCGGCCCCGATGGTCCTCGTCGGTCTCGGGATGCTCATCGGCCTCCTGCCGCTGTTCGACGGGGTCAGCCTCGACCCCGTGGCGAACCGGGGCCTCGTGGAGCACCTCGCCGAGGTCACCGTCCTCGTCGCCCTCATGGGCGTCGGGCTGGCGCTCGACCGGCCCCTCAGCCTGCGCGACCGCGGCTCATGGTCACGGTGGACCCCGACCTGGCGCCTCCTCCTGGTCACCATGCCGTTGACCATTGGCGCGCTGGCGCTGCTCGGTTGGTGGGCGCTCGGTCTCGCTCCTGCGGCAGCGCTCCTGCTGGGGGCCGCCCTGGCCCCGACGGACCCGGTGCTCGCCTCGGACGTCCAGGTGGGGGGGCCGGCGGTCGACACCGACGACGAGATCGACGAGCGTGACGAGGTCCGCTTCGCGCTGACCTCCGAGGCGGGGCTCAACGACGGCCTGGCCTTTCCCTTCGTCCACGCCGCCATCTTCCTCGCCAGTGTGGGGTCCGTGGGAGCCTGGGGGCTGCGGTGGGTGGCGTGGGAGCTGGTCGGCAAGGTCGTCCTCGGAGTCGTCGCAGGCGTTCTCGTCGGTCGGGTCCTCGCGGCCGCAGCCTTCCGGGCGCCACGTCGTTCGCTCCGGCTCGCCGAGCTCGGCGAGCCGTTGCTCGCGGTGGCCGCGCTGCTCACGGCGTATGGGGTCAGCGAGCTGGTCGGCGGCTATGGCTTCCTGGCGGTGTTCGCCTGTGCGATGACGCTCCGCTCCGCCGACCCGACCCATGGCTACCACGAAGCCATGCACGGCGTCGTCGAACGGCTCGAGCGCCTCTTCACCCTCTTTCTCCTCCTGCTTCTCGGGATGGCGATGACCCACGGGCTGCTGGCGAACCTGGACTGGCGCAGCGTCGTCGTCGCCGCGGCGCTCCTGCTCGTCGTCCGCCCTCTCGCCGGAGCCGCAGCCCTGGCGATCCGGTCGCGCCGCGACCGCGACATCGCGCTGCTCAACGTCGGCGAGCGGTGGGTCACCGCCTTCTTCGGGGTGCGGGGGATCGGCTCCGTCTACTACCTCGCGTATGCCGCGGGGCACGCGAGCTTTGCCGACGAGCGCTGGCTGTGGTCGACGATCGCCTTCACCGTGGCCCTGTCCGTCTTCCTCCACGGCGTGACCGTCACGCCGGCGATGGCCTGGCTCGAACGGCGCCGGACCTAGCCCGGGCAGCCGCCAGCCGCGACGCCTTTACAAAGATTGGGACACGACTCCCGGCTCATCCGCTGACGCGCTTCCCCGACACGCCCGAGCGGCTATGGTTTCGCAATGGCCATGACAGGGGCGTCAGTCGCCGCCACGGGACCGGTGGGGCAAGCCGCCGCGCGCCCCACACCCCCCGAACCGGTGGGTGCGCCCCCGCGGCGATCCGGCCGTCGGTGGGGAGAGGTCCTGCTGGCAGCCGGGCTCCTCCTGCCCAACCTCGTCCTGCTGGCCCTCTTCACCTACCGTCCCCTGCTGGACAACATCCGCCTGTCGTTCACCGACTGGAACATCTCCTCCCCCATCGCGAACGCGGTCGGGTTCAGCAACTACATCGAGTGGTTCGGGCGCGAGGACACCAAGGTCATCGTCCGCAACACCGTGGTGTTCACCGTCGTCTCCGTCGGGGTCTCGATGGCCCTGGGCCTGGCCCTGGCCATGCTGCTGGACCAGAAGCTGCGCGGGCGCAACGTCGTCCGGTCCATCGTCTTCGCGCCCTTCGTCATATCCGGTGCGGCGGTGGGCGTCGCGTTCCAGTTCGTCTTCGACCCGAGCTTCGGGCTGGTCCGCGACCTCGCGTCGAGGATCGGCATCGAGGTACCCGACTTCTACCAGCAGTCCGGTTGGGCCCTGTTCATGGTGACCGTGACCTACATCTGGAAGAACCTCGGCTACACCTTCGTCATCTACCTCGCCGCCCTTCAGGGCAGGCGCGCCGACCTCGACGAGGCGGCGGAGATCGACGGGGCCTCACCCTGGAGACGGTTCACCAAGGTGCTGCTGCCCCAGCTGCGCCCGACGACGTTCTTCCTGTCCATCACGGTGCTGCTGAGCTCCGTGCAGGTGTTCGACATCATCAACGTCATGACCCGTGGGGGTCCCGTGGGCACCGGCACGACCACCCTCGTCTACCAAGTCTACCAGGAGAGCTTCGTCAACCTGCGGGCCGGCTACGGCGCCACCGTGGCGACGGTCATGTTCCTCGTCCTCCTCACGATCACCCTCCTCCAGGTCCGCATCATGGACCGGCAGCGATGAGCACGGCGACCGCCCCGCGTCCGGCGAAGCGGGGCAGCCGGCAGCCCGCAGACCGCCAGGAGGCCGACAGCCACCTGCGCGGACCGGTGCGCACCACGGCCGGCTACATCGGCATGCTCGTCATCGTCCTGGTCATCGTCGTCCCCCTCTTCTGGATTCTCGCGACCTCGCTGAAGGAACGTTCGGACATCTACGTCCGTCCTGCCCACTGGATTCCGCAGCCCGTGACCGGCGCGAACTACGTCGACGTGACGACCCGGATCCCGTTCCTGTCCTTCCTGCGAAACTCCCTGATCCTCACCATCACCATCTCGACGGCCAAGATCATCCTCGGTGTGCTCAGCGCCTACGCGCTCTCGCTGCTTCGCTTCCCCGGTCGCAACATCGTCTTTCTCGTCATCATCGCGGCACTGATGGTCCCCAACCAGATCACCGTCATCTCCAACTACGCGCTGGTCAGCCAGCTGGGGTGGCGCAACACCTACCAGGGCATCATCATCCCGCTCGCGGGGGTGGCGTTCGGCACCTTCCTGATGCGCAACCAGTTCCTCTCCCTCCCGGGAGAGATCATCGAGGCGGCCAAGATGGACGGTGCCGGGCCGCTGAAGCTGCTGTGGCGGGTCGTCATGCCGCTGTCGTGGCCGACGCTGGTGGCGTTCTCTCTCATCGCCGTCGTCAACGAGTGGAACGAGTACCTCTGGCCCTTCCTCATGTCCGACGACGAGCGCACGGCCCCGCTGCCGGTGGGCCTGACCCTGTTGCAGAACAACGAGGGCCTGACGAACTGGGGGCCGGTCATGTCCGGCACCATCATCGCCATGCTTCCGATCCTCATCCTGTTCCTGTTCCTCCAACGTCAGATGATCAAGGGTCTGACCGCTGGAGCCGTCAAGAGCTGACCCCGCTGGCACCTTGCGAGCGACATCCACCCCATCCCGAGCTGGAGGCACCACAGCATGAACGACGTGACACGACGCGGTTTTCTTGGACTAGCCGGTGCTGCAACGGCCGCTGTCGGTCTGGGCGCCTGCGCCGGGACCGGCACCAGCCCCAGCGGGGGGAACGCATCCGGTGGCGGTGGAGGTGCCGCGGCGAACACCATCGACTTCTGGAGCAACCACCCCGGCACCTCCAAGCCGACCGAGCAGAAGCTCATCGCCGCGTTCGAGGCGGCCAACCCCGGGCTGAAGGTCAAGCTCACCGACGCTGGGAAGAGCTACGAGGAGGTGGCCCAGAAGTTCAACGCCGCCCTGTCCGGTGGCCAGCTGCCGGACGTCGTCGTCGTCTCCGACGTGACGTGGTTCAACTTCGCCCTGAACAAGCAGCTTGCCCCGCTGGACGAGCTGCTTGCCGCGGCGAAGCTCCCGACGACCGACTACGTCGACAGCCTTTACAAGGATTACCTCTTCACCGAGAAGCACTATGCGCTGCCGTACGCGCGGTCGACTCCGCTCTTTTACTACAACAAGGAGCTGTGGACGGCTGCCGGGCTGCCGGACCGTGGCCCGAAGACCTGGGACGAGTTCGCCGAGTGGGGTCCCAAGCTGGCGCAGTCGGTCGGCGCCGACAAGAGCGCCTTGTTGCTGGCCGACGGTTCGAACTACCTCGACTGGTACTTCCAGGGAATCGTCTGGTCGAAGGGCGGCAACACCTCCAAGGAGTGGACGCCCACCTTCTCCGACCCCAAGACCATCGAGGCCGGCGAGCTGCTCAAGAAGCTCGCCACGGACAAGATCGCCCGCTTCAACAAGAGCCCCGCAACGGACTTCGGTGCCGGCCTCGCCGCCTGCATGCTGGAGTCGACCGGTTCCCTCGGCGGCGTCAGTAAGGCGGCGAAGTTCACCGTCGCCACAGCCTTCCTGCCGAGCCCGGAAGGCGTTCCGGGTTGTCCCACCGGTGGCGCTGGTGTGGGCATCCCGGCCGGGGTCTCGGACGAGCGGAAGAAGAACGCGCTGAAGTTCATCGAGTTCCTCACCAACGCCCAGAACACCGTCACCTTCACCCAGGCCACGGGTTACATGCCGGTCCGCAAGTCGGCCCTGCAGGATCCCAACGAGGTGGCGTTCCTCGGCAGCAACAAGAACGCCAAGACCGCCGTGGAGCAGCTCCCCCACACCCGCTCGCAGGACTACGCCCGGGTCGCCACACCCGGCGGTGGTGCTCGGATCGGCAAGGCCCTGGACCAGATCGTCCAGGGAGCCGACGTCAAGACGGTGTTCAAGGCCCTCGACGAGGAGACTCAGAAGGTCATCGACACCCAGATCAAGCCCAAGCTCTGACGAGCACCGCCTGACTGTATGCCGGGTGGTGCGGCGCACCCCTGCGACAGGAGAAGCCCATGGCCACCGTGTTCTTTGACGAGGCGACCCGCAGGTATGCGGCCAGCGACGCACCGGCCGTCGACCGGGTGACCCTGGACATCGCCGACGGGGAGTTCCTCGTGCTCGTCGGGCCGTCGGGATGCGGCAAGTCGACGACGCTGCGGATGCTGGCCGGGCTCGAGCCGGTCAACGGCGGACGGATCCTCATCGACGGGCACGACCAGGCGGGGGTGCGGCCCCGCGACCGCGATGTGGCCATGGTCTTCCAGAGCTATGCGCTCTATCCCAACATGACGACTGCCGAGAACATGGCGTTCGCGCTGCACAACGCCAAAGTCCCCAAGGACGAGGTCGACAAGCGCGTGAAGGAGGCAGCCCGGATCCTCGAGCTCGACGACCTCCTCCACCGCAAGCCGGGGACCATGTCGGGCGGTCAACGCCAGCGGATCGCCATGGGGCGGGCCATCGTCCGCAACCCGAAGGTCTTCTGCATGGACGAGCCGCTGTCCAACCTCGACGCCAAGCTGCGGGTCTCCACCCGCTCGCAGATCGCCGGGCTGCAGCGTCGGCTGGGGATCACCACGGTCTACGTGACCCACGACCAGGTGGAGGCCATGACGATGGGCCACCGGGTTGCGGTGCTGCGCGACGGGACCCTGCAGCAGGTTGCCACGCCGGAGGAGCTCTACGAGCGTCCCGTCAACACGTTCGTCGCCTCGTTCATCGGGTCACCGGCCATCACCATGGTCGAGTCGCCCGTGCGCGAGGGCGTGGCCAGCGTGCACGGCGCCAAGGTGCCGCTCAGTCGGGAGATCGCAGCCCGCGCCGGCGAGAAGGTGATCATCGGCCTGCGGCCCGAGTCCTGGCACCTGGTCGACTCGGAGGCCGCCGACTCCGTGCCGATCCGGGTGGAGCTGGTGGAAGCCCTCGGGGCCGAGTCGTTCATCTACGGGACCCCGAGCTCGCTCGTGGACGACGACTCTGCGACCCCCGACCGCAACCGGGTCACTGTCCGACTCGACAAGCGCTCGCACCTGCAGGTGGGTGAGGTGGTCCACGTGGCTCCCGAAGCCCAGGAGGCGCACGTCTTCGACGCCGAGTCCGGAGTGTCGCTGCGCCCCTGACGCCGCGCCCGACCTCGGAGCTGACCCGACACCGCAGGCCTGTGCGGACCGTCGTGGGCCACCGAGCCGCGAGACGCTGGGCCGGGACGGGAGGGCGGCCGGTCGGATGTCGGCAGGAACCCGGCATACCCTTGGGGTGTCGACCGGAGGAGGCAGCGGCATTTGCGGGTGACCAGCGAGCAGCGGCTGAGCTGCCCCGACGGGCTGCTGGTGGCACCTGAACGGAGCTGTGGCACAGGGGTGCTCGTTCTTGCTGGCTCCAGCGGACGCGTCGACACGGAGCGGGTGCGACTGTTGGGCCAGTACGGCGCGACGGCGATGTCGATCCAGTGGTTCGGCGGACCGGGCCAGCAGCCGCAGCCGCTCGACATTCCCCTGGAGACCTTCACGACCGCTCTCGACCGCCTGGCCCGACACTGCGAGCGGCTCGCGGTCATCGGACTGTCCTTCGGCGCCGAGGCGGCGCTCCTCCTGGCCGCGCGTGACCCCCGGGTCGCTGCCGTCGTCGCCTTCGCACCGTCGCCAGTCGTGTGGGCGGGAGTCGCTCCGGCCGCAGACGGCGTCCCGGCTAGGGTGACGTCGCACTGGACGGTCGACGGCGTGCCGCTCCCCTTTGTGCCCTTCGACGACACCTGGCAGCCCGCCGCGACGCCCCCCGCCTTCCGCGGGCTGTACGAACAGAGTCTGCAAAGGAACCCCCACGTGACAGCTGCGGCTGCCATCCCCGTCGAGCAGATCCGCGGTGAGGTTGTCGTCGTCGGAGGTGAGGACGACCAGGTGTGGCCCAGTGCCGACTTCGCCCGGACCATCGCCGCCCGCCGGGCCGAGCACGGCCTCCCGACGGGGGTCATCACCCACCCGGAGGCCGGCCACCGCACGATCCTGCCCGGGGAGCCGCCGGTGGCCGGTGGCGCGGACATCGCCCGTGGTGGCACCCTCCGGGCCGACGCCGAGCTCGGCGCTCTCGTGTGGCCGGTCCTCGTGGAGGTGCTCCGCCTCAGGACCGCGGGGCGAGGGGGCGTGGCGGGTCAGCGCGCCGGAGCGCGTAGAAGGCCACGGCGCTCGCCGCCGCCACGTTGAGGGAGTCCACCCCGCCGGCCATGGGGATGCCGACGCTGAGGTCCGACGCCGCGATGGTCCGTCGCGACAGCCCGTCGCCCTCGGCTCCGAGGACGATGGCGAGGCGAGCCGGAGGGTCGTTGGCAAGCACATCGAGGTCGATGATGTCGCCGGCCAGCGCGAGCGCGGCAACCGTGAAGCCGGCCTCGTGGAGCACGTCGATCCCGGCGGGCCATGGGTCGATCCGGGTCCACGGCACCTGGAAGACGGTGCCCATGGAGACCCGCACGGACCGGCGGTAGAACGGGTCCGCACACCGCGGCGTCACGAGCACGGCGTCCACCCCGAGGGCAGCGGCTCCGCGGAAGATGGCACCGACGTTCGTGTGGTCGACGATGTCCTCGAGGACGGCGACCCGACGCGCGCAGCGCAGAAGGTCGCCCACGGCCGGCAGTGCCGGCCGGTGCATCGACGCGAGAGCTCCGCGGTGGAGGTGGAAGCCGGTGAGCTGCTCGATCACCTCGTCCTCCCCGACGAACACCGGTATGCCGGCGGACCCGGCCTGCTCCACGAGGTCACCGAGGTCGGTGAGCCACCGCCGCGCCATGAGGTAGGAGCGGGGCTGGTGGCCTGCGGCGAGCGCCCGGCGGATGACCTTCTCCGACTCCGCGATGTAGAGGCCACGCTCGGGCTCGGTGCGCCGACGCAGCGCGACGTCGGTGAGCAAGACATAGTCCGCAAGCCAGTCGACGGAGCCAGGCAGCCCGCCCGACTCGACGTCGCGGGAGGTGATGTGGACCAGCATCAGGGAAACCAGACGAGCTTGACGATGGCGACGACCCCGATGAGGATGATCAGCCCGCGCAGCACGGCGGGCGGGATGCGCCGACCGATCCGGGCGCCGACGATGCCGCCGACGAAGGCGCCGACGCCGATGAGCAGGGCGATGAGCCAGTTGATGTGCTCGCGGGCGAAGAGGACGAACATCCCGGCCGCAACGACGTTGACGATGAGGCTGAGGACGTTCTTGTAGCCGTTGAGGCGCTGTAGCGGCTCCGTGCTCAGGGCGGAGAAGAGACCCATGAGCAGGACCCCTTGGGCCGCGCCGAAGTACCCGCCGTACATGCCGGCGACGAGCACCCCCGCGCCGGTCACCCAGGCGTGCCAGCCGGGAGCGACGCCGCCGTGGTGGCGGCGGGCGGCCGCTGCCTGGAGGCTCGGTCCGACGACGACGAGGACCAGGGCGATGAGGATCAGGGCCGGCACGATCGCCCGGATCGCCTCGGCGGGCAGCACGAGGAGAAGCGCTGCCCCGATCACCGATCCGACGAACGACAGCGGCATCAGCCGGCGCAGCGTGCCCGACTCGCCGCTCAGCTCGTGGCGATAGCCGTAGCTGCCGCTGACCCCTCCGGCGACCAGGCCGATGTTGTTGCTGACGTTGGCGGTCAGTGGCGGGTAGCCGAGGAACAACAGGGTGGGGAAGGTGATCAGGGTCCCGGACCCGACGATGGTGTTGATCGCCCCCGCGGCCATCCCGGCCAGCAGGACGGCGACGACCTCGAGCGCGGACACCGGGTCACCCTACAGAGGGTGACCGGGTGTCCAGTGGCTGGTCCGGGTGGGGAGCGGCGCTGCCTACGGCTGCTGGCCGGGGTGCTGCTGGACCGGGTTCTCTTGGCTGGGCTGCTGCTGGACCGGGTTCTGCTGGACCGGGTTCTGCTGGACCGGGTTCTGCTGGACCGGGTTCACTTGGCCCGGCTGTTGGCCCGAAAGTCCGGGATAGGTCTCGCTGACGTCCTGCCGGGTCGACGCATCGAGACCGCGCATCGCGTCCGTCGGCACGGGACGGCTCTGCGACGGCACCTGGTCGGGTGCCGGCGTCACGGGAGGCTGCCGTCGCAGCGGCGGGGTCGCGTGCTCAGTCGCCTCCGCGCTGGCCTGGCCTGCCTGGCCCCGAGCCTCGGCGAGCGCCTTGGCCGGGTCCTCGAGCACGGTGTCCGCGAAGGCGTCATCCTCCGGACCGGGGTCGACCCAGTCCGCCTCGTCGTCGCCGTTCTGCAAGGGCTTGTCGCCGCCGAGCGCACCACTGATCCCCCGCAGGGCGTCGGTGACCTCGGAGGGGATGATCCACATCTTGTTCGCGTCGCCCCGGGCGAGCTGGGGCAGGACCTGGAGGTACTGGTAGGCGAGCAGACGCTGGGTCGGCTTGCCCCGGTGGATGGCGGCGAAGACCTGCTGGATCGCGCGCGACTGGCCCTGGGCCTCGAGGATGCGCGCCTGCGCCGACCCCTCGGCGCGCAGGATCTGCGACTGCTTCTCGCCCTCGGCGGTGAGGATGGCTGACTGCTTGACCCCCTCGGCGTTGAGGATCGCCGCACGGCGGTCACGCTCGGCCCGCATCTGCTTCTCCATCGAGTCCTGCACGGAGTGAGGTGGGTCGATGGCCTTGAGCTCGACGCGGTTGACCCGGATGCCCCACCGACCGGTCTCCTGGTCGAGCACGCCCCGCAGCTGGGCGTTGATCTGGTCGCGCGAGGTCAACGTCTGCTCGAGGTCGAGGGACCCGATGACGTTGCGGAGCGTGGTGACCGTGAGCTGCTCGATGCCCTGGATGAAGTTGGCGATCTCGTAGACAGCGGACTTCGCGTCGGTGACGGTGTAGTAGATGACGGTGTCGATGCTGACAACGAGGTTGTCGGACGTGATCACCGGCTGGGGCGGGAAGGTGACGACCTGTTCGCGCAGGTCGATGTTGGCCCTCACCTTGTCGACGAACGGCACGAGCACATGCATCCCGTCGTCCAGGGTGCGGCTGTAGCTGCCGAGTCGCTCGACGATCTGCGCTGTCTGCTGCGGGACGATCCGGATGGTCCGGACCGCCACGATGACGGCGAAGACGACGAGCAGAACCACGACGATGAGCGTCAGTCCCCCGCTGTCCATCGAATCTCCATTCCTGCCGGCCCCCTGGGCTGGCCCCTCGGTGGCTATCGGGTCGTCCGGCCCGGTAGGTCTGCTGTCCGAACTCCGCGCCATCGCCAGACACCAGGGACGGGACGCACGCCAGATCTCAGGCTTCAGCCGGGCGGCACCACCCGGGTGACGACGGCCGTCGCGCCTTGGATGGCCACCACCCGAACCTCGTCACCGGGCTGCGGCTCCTCGCCGTCGGCGCTGGTGGCCGACCAGGTCTCGCCGCCGAGCTTGACCCGGCCGGAGCTCCCGGTGATCGTCTCGAGGACGAATCCCGAGCGGCCGACATACCCCGCGGTGCCCATCTTGACGCCGTCCTTGCGGACCGTGAAGCGGCTCTTGGCCCAGGGCCGTACGAGCCCGAGCAGGATGCCCGCGACCGCGACGGCGACGACCACCTGCAGGGGAAAGCCAGCCCCGAAAGCCGCTGCCCCCGCCCCGCCGAGCGCGCCGCCGGCAAGCATGAGGAACACGAAGTCGACCGTGGCGGCCTCGACGGCCCCGAGAGCGAGAGCGACCGCAAGCCACGCCAGCCATCCGTGGTTGTCAGACACCGTGACACCTACTTCCGACGCCCCCGACGGGCCTTCGTTACCTGTATGACGATTGTCATTCTCCACGAGTTCCAGGTGGGCCGGTGAGGACAAGGGAGTCGACGGAGGCCGCCCGCGCCGACCAGCGATCGCCGTGCCGTTCGACGATGAGCGGCAGCCCGAAGGTCGCGGAGAGGTTCTTGGCCGTCAGGGTGGCCTCGAGCGGTCCCGCGGCGACGATCCTGCCCTCGCGCAGCAGCAGGACGTCGGTGAACGACGGGGGGATCTCCTCGACGTGGTGGGTCACCAGGACCAGCGCTGGTGCCTCGGTATCCGCGGCCAGGATCCCGAGCCGGGCGACGAGGTCCTCCCGTCCCCCGAGGTCCAGGCCGGCGGCGGGCTCATCGAGGAGCATGACCTCCGGGTCGGTCATCAGTGCCCGGGCGATCTGCACCCGCTTGCGCTCTCCCTCGCTGAGGGTGCCGAAGTGCCGGTCAGCGAGGTGGACGGCACCGAGCGCCTCGAGCAGGCCCATGGCCCGGACGTGGTCCTGGGTGTCGTACTCCTCGCGCCAGCGACCGACGATGGCATAGGAGGCGGTGACGACGACGTTGCCGACGATCTCGTGGCCGGGGATGCGGTCGGCGATGGCGGCGCTCGCCAGGCCGATCCGCGGGCGCAGCTCGAAGACGTCAACGGCGCCGAGGACCTCGCCGAGCACTCCCGCGACCCCGGTCGTCGGGTGGATGCGGGCTGCAGCGAGCTGCAGGAGGGTGGTCTTGCCGGCGCCGTTCGGGCCGAGGACGACCCAGCGCTCGCCCTCCTCCACCTCCCAGGTGATGTCGTGCAGGAGCCGGTTGCCACCGCGAACCACGCTCACACCGGCAAAGGCGAGGACGTCGCTCATACCGGCAACCCTAGTTCACCGTCGGACCCTCCCCGCGTCCACCTCACGACGCCGGTCGGGGCCCGACCTAGACTGTCCAGGTGCCTGTCCTGCCCGTCTCGGTGCGGCTCGCCGTGTGGGCGACCGCCGCCTTTCACGGCCATCTCGACCTCGACGAGGCGGTCGCGCGTGCCCATCCGGACCTCGACCACTACACCGGGGACGTGCGCAGGCTCCACCTCTGGCGCGAGCTCGGGGAAAGCGCCGTCCTCGTCGCCCTTCCCCGGCCCGGAGACCTCACTGGTATGCCGCGGGCTGCGGTCGAGGTCTTGGGTGCGGCTGCCGCCGCGAGCGAGTGCGTCTACGTCGCCGGCATGGGCGGTCTGCTCGTCCCCACCCTGTCAACCTTCGGGCCGGAGGGTGACCAGGGGACGGCAGCCCTGTGGACGGCATACGACAGCGAGCCGGTCGCCCGGCACGTCCTCGAGTCGGTCAGCCTCGCCGACCTCGAGCGGGACCTCGCCCGGGCGACCCACGAGAGTGCTGCCACCCTGGAGGAGGTCGAGGGCCGGCCGTGGTCGTCGAAACCACGCCACGATGCCGAGCGCCGGCTCGCCGAGGACCGACTGGGGCTGCCCCATCTGCTGGCGCCCCGGGCAGTCCGTCTTCTCGGCATGGCGGCCCGGGTCGGCGTCATCGCCGACGAAGGGCTGCGGCTCGCCTCCGCGGGGCCCGCCCTGGACCTCCACTCGTCAGCCCGGAGGGAGTCCGGTCTGAGGGCCCTGCAGTCGGCCGCCGACTCGGCGCTGGCCGGTGCGACCAACGTGGCCGTCATGCAGGTCGCCGGCTGGCGGCCCGCCTGACCCACGAGGCGGCGAGCCCTCGGACGTCGGCACAGGACCGACACCGGTAACGCTCGGGACGGGCAAGACTTCGACAGTGGTCACGGCCAGCGTCAGCCGAGGACCTGACGGTAGACCTCCATGGTGCGGTCGCCGATCGTGTCCCACGAGAAGTGCTCGATGGCGCGGGCGCGACCGGCCCGTCCCATCCGGGTGGCGCGGACAGGGTCGCTGACCGCCTCGTTGAGCCGCTCGGCGAGGGTGGCGACGAAGGCGTCGGGGTCGACCGGACTGCCGCTCCCGTCGCCGACCTGCTCGATCGGCACCAGCCACCCGGTCTCTCCCTCGACGACGACCTCGGGGATCCCGCCCGTCGCCGTGGCGACGACAGCGAGCTCGCAGGCCATCGCCTCGAGGTTGACGATGCCGAGCGGCTCATAGACCGAAGGGCAGGCGAAAACGGTCGCGGCAGAGAGCAGGGCGACGACCTCGTGGCGCGGGAGCATCTCCGGGATCCAGACGACCCCGCGGCGCGTTGCCGTCAGCTCGTCTATGAGGTGCTTGACCTCGGCAAGGATCTCCGGCGTGTCCGGAGCCCCAGCGCAAAGGACGAGCTGGACGTCGGCGGGAAGGAAGGCAGCGGCACGCAAAAGGTAGGGCAGCCCCTTCTGGCGGGTGATCCGGCCGACGAAGAGCACCGACGGCCCGGTCGGGTCGACGCCGTGTCGACGGACGACGCTCTCGTCCTCGTGACGCTGCCACAGGTCGGCGTCAATGCCGTTGTGGACGACGTGCACCAGGCCCGGGTCGAGCGAGGGGTAGCTCCGGAGGATGTCGGTGCGCATCCCGGCACTCACCGCGACGACCGCCGCGGCGGCCTCGAAGGCCTCCCGTTCGGCGAACGACGAGACGCGGTACCCGCCGCCGAGCTGCTCGGCCTTCCACGGACGCATCGGCTCCAGGCTGTGAGCGGTGACGACGTGCGGCATACCGGCGAGCAGTGACGCGAGGTGGCCGGCGAAGTTGGCGTACCAGGTGTGCGAGTGGACGAGGTCGGCCCCGGTGCAGTCTTGGGCCATGGCGAGGTCGACCCCGAGGGTGGTGAAGGCGGCGTTGGCGCCGATGAGCTCGGCCAGATCTGCGTATGCCGTGGTGCCGGTCTCGTCACGCGCCTCGCCGAAGCACCGCACCTGCACGTCGATGTCCCCTCTGGCGCGCAGAGCGCGGACCAGCTCGGCGACGTGGACTCCCGCTCCGCCGTAGACCGCCGGTGGGTACTCCTTGCTGAGGACGTCGACTCGCACGTCGTTGACACTAGTCCTGCACCGTTCCTGGGCGATGCCTCGCCGTCACGGCCAGAGGACCCTAGGGTGTGGACATGGCACGCAGGTCGCAGAATCCGAAGGTCCTGGCGATCGTCCTTGCGGGCGGTGAGGGCAAGCGGCTGATGCCCCTCACGGCGGACCGGGCCAAACCGGCGGTGCCGTTCGGCGGGATCTACCGGCTCATCGACTTTGCGCTGTCGAACGTCGTCAACTCCGGCTACCTCAAGGTCGTCGTCCTGACGCAGTACAAGTCACACAGCCTCGACAAGCACGTGACGTCGACGTGGCGGATGTCCACCCTGCTCGGCAACTACGTGGCGCCGGTGCCGGCCCAGCAGCGGATGGGAAAGGACTGGTATCTCGGCAGCGCAGACGCGATCTACCAGAGCCTCAACCTCATGGACGACGAGAAACCCGACATCGTCGTGGTCGTCGGCGCCGACCACGTGTACCGGATGGACTTCTCGCACATGGTCGAGCAGCACGTCGAGACCGGTGCCGGCGTCACCGTCGCGGCGATCCGGCAGCCGATCTCCCTCGCGGACCAGTTCGGTGTCATCGAGGTCGACCCTGTCGACAACCACAAGATCGGGGCGTTCCTCGAGAAGCCGGCTCATGCCCAGGGTCTGCCCGACAGCCCGGACGAGGTCCTCGCCTCCATGGGCAACTACGTCTTCGACGCGGACGTCCTCGTCGACGCCGTCACCCGGGACCACGCCCGCGAGGGCAGCAAGCACGACATGGGCGGCGACATCGTCCCCGCCTTCGTCGCCGAAGGGGATGGCTACGTCTACGACTTCAAGGACAACCCCATCCCCGGCGCCTCAGAGCGCGACCGGGGCTACTGGCGCGACGTTGGCACCATCGACTCCTATTTTGAGGCCAACATGGACCTCATCTCGATCCACCCGATCTTCAACCTCTACAACTACGAGTGGCCGATCTACACCTCGACCGGATTCCTGCCGCCCGCCAAGTTCGTCCATGGGCACGGCGACCGCGTCGGCGAGGCGCTGAACTCGGCGGTCTCCCCGGGCGTGGTCGTCAGCGGCGCGCAGGTGAACGGGTGCGTGCTGGCACCCCGCGTCCACGTGCACAGCTACGCGACGATCGCCGACAGCGTCATCCTTGACGGGGTGGATGTGGGCCGGTACTCGACCATTCGGCGGGCGATCGTCGACAAGAACGTCGTGGTTCCCGAGCACGCGAAGATCGGGATCGACCACGACCACGACCGGGCTCGCGGGTTCTGCGTGACGGACAGCGGCATCACCGTCATCGGAAAGGGCCAGGAAGTAACCCTTTGAGAACCGGCCCGGCTGGGTCTTCGCACTCAGTGACGTCTTCCGGGCGAGAGTCGCCGGACCCTGCGTCCGTGCTGCTCGGACACCCCGACGCCGGGACCCTGCATCCGTGCTGCTCGGACACCCCGACGCCCGGACCCTGCTTCCGAGCTGCTCGGACACCCCGACGCCGGGACCCTGCATCCGTGCTGCTCGGACACCCCGACGCCCGGAGCCTGCTTCCGTGTGCTCGGACACCCCGATGCCCGGACCAGCGCGCCCGACGGGGCGATCTGGACGTCTCTTGGCACCCCACCGGGTCGGTGGGGTGTGGGGCTGGCCGGCTAGAGGTGCCAGGTGACGCCGGTGTCGGTGACGGTGGCAGTCAGGTCGCGCTGGTGGACCAGGGTGTGGTGGCGTCCGCAGAGCAGTGCTGCGTTGGACAGGTCGCTCAGTCCGCCGCGGCTCCACCAGGTGACGTGGTGGACGTCGCTCCACTGGGCCGGGATGGTGCAGCCGGGGTAGGTGCACTGGTGGTCGCGGTGCCAGACGGCCTTGCGCTGCGCGGGGGAGAAGAAGCGGTCCGCGTCGCCGATGTCGAGGACCTCTCCCCGGCCGCCGAGGACCATCGGGATCAGCAGGGCGTCGCAGGCCATCCGCCGCAGCACAGCCGGGGAGAGCAGCTGACCGGACATCGTCAGACCGGCGCCGCGGCACTCCTCCTCGAGGTGGGCCAGCGGGATGGTCACGATGATCTGGGCCTTCTCGGTCTTGGGCTGCTGCCCGGGCGATGACACCCCGCGGCGGACCACCTCCACGAGGGCGTCGGCCCGACGGGCCGCGGCGGACCGGGGGTCGGGCTCGTTGTTCGGGCCCGTGACCGGGGCGGACAGGGCGGAGACGGCCGCGTCGATGATCGCCGCGCCCTCGGCGTCGAGGATGACGCGGTAGGTCGTCATCCCGCACGGTCCCTCGCTCTTGTGCAGGGCCCGCCCCAGCCGGCGACGCTGCTCCTCGCGTTCGAGGTCGCGGGCCGGTTTGATCAGCTGGGTCGCGTACTGGATCGAGTGCCGCAGCTCCTTGACGCTCAGCCCGCGGCCTCGGTGGTTGTCCGAGGCCGCCTCGACCAGCGCCTCGACATCGGCGGCAAGGTCGGCCGGGTCGGCGAGGGCGCGGACGTCGTTGACGAACCGGGCGAGCAGGTCCGCCTTCGCCAGCGGCATCGCCCCGGACCGGAACGCCTGGCCGAACACCTCCGCGGCCGGTTCGGCGGCCGCCATGGCCCTCGCCACGTTCAGGACCCGGGTGACGTGCTGGACATCTGGTTTCGGCGCGGCCACCCCGGCCGCGTCGACGAGCCAGTCCACCGGCGAGAGCCCCCGCTCGTTCGGCGCGCCCTGGACTTCGACCTCGGCAGCCACTGCAACCTCGATCCGCTCCAGGGAGTTCCTCAACCGCCCGAGCGCCCCCATCGCCGCAGTCAACCCCTCACCCGTGTGCCGCCAGGCCGGCTCACCCACAGCCCTCTCAGCGGCGGCCGCCGACACCTCGAGCCAGTCCAACAACGACCCCGCCGACCGCCCGCTCCCGGCCGGGCTGCCCACCGTCACGGACCCGGCGCCCACACCGTGGCTGCCCACCGTCACGGACCCGGCGCCCACACCGGGGCTGGCCCCCTCGACATCACCGGCAGCGTTGACCTCGGAGGCAACGTCAACCTCGGAAGCAACGCCGCCGTCAACGGCGGAGGCAACGTCAACGGCGGAGGCAACGTCAACGGTGGGCCGCCGGTGGTCCGCCGGCGCCGCCGTGGTCTCGCGGCCCTGCTGAGACTTCCAGGACGCCAGGTCACCCAGAAGCTCAGTCACCGCCACACCGGAGGGCGTTGCACCCGGCCAGGTCCAGGCCCGACCAGGTTCGGCGACCTCGCTGTCGCTCTCGCGCTCCGGCTGCTGCTCCATGACGACAACACTAGAACCGACCACTGACACCCCACCGAGCCCCGCCGATCGCGAACACCCTTGTCCACAAGGCCCGTTCACGCCGTCCCACAATCCACAGACCAGCAGGATCAGGGTTGACGCGCGACCGGGATGCTGCCCGGGCCAAGTGTTGCCGCACCCACGACGCAGCTGCACCTGATCGCTACGGCGAGCTCTCGGCATACCGAGACACCGGCGTCTTTCAGCGACGCGACCCGTTTGGCGAACTGCCCCCCGAGCGACATCGAACCTCCGGCTTCGCACCGGCCCGGTGAATGAACCATGATCGGTGCATGACTGTCGCCGAGGACAACTCCGCTCCTGGGTTCACCGCCGCCCGCATCGCCGTCCAGATCCAGCCCCAGCACGCCGACTACGCCGCCATCCGCCGGCTCTGCGCCAGGCTGGAGGAGATGGGTGTCGACGTCCTCTTCAACTGGGACCACTTCTTCCCCCTCGCCGGTGAGGCCGACGGCAAGCACTTCGAGTGCTGGACCATGCTCGCGGCCTGGGCCGAGGCGACCGAGCGGGTCGAGATCGGTGCCCTCGTGACGTGCAACAGCTATCGCAACCCCAACCTCCTGGCCGACATGGCCCGCACTGTCGACCACATCAGCGGGGGCCGGGTCATCCTCGGCATCGGTTCGGGCTGGTTCGAGCGCGACTACAAGGAGTACGGCTACGACTTCGGCACCGCCGGAGGTCGGCTCGACGCCCTGGGCCGCGACCTTCCGGTCATCAAGGCCCGTTGGGAGCGCCTCAACCCGAGGCCGACTCGCGATATACCTGTCCTCATCGGGGGTGGCGGGGAGCAGAAGACCCTGCGCATCGTCGCCGAGCACGCGAGCATCTGGCACGGCTTCGGCGGCCCGGAGAAGATCGCCCACAAACACGAGGTTCTTGACGAGTGGTGCCGCAGGATCGGGCGCGACCCGAGTGAGATCGTCCGCTCCGCAGGCGTGGCACCGACGCCGGGTCGGATGCCTGAGCAGGTGGCGAGCTACGCAGAGAATGCCCAGGCCCTGTATGCCGTCGGCACGCGGCTGTTCACCGTCGGCATCTCGGGTGAGCAGCATGACGACCTCGGCAAAGTGAGCGACCTCCTTGCCTGGAGAGACGGCGTCAATGCGTCGTAGGTCCAACACGTCGTGGTCGCGACGTGCGTCGGCGTTGCGACGTGCCTCGTCGTCGTCGCGGCCGGGTCACGGCGTCGTCGTCGCGGCCGGGTCACGGCGTCGTCGTTGCCGCAGGGTCAACGCGTCGACAGCGCCCAGTCCGGTGGCCGTCCGAGGAGACCGAGGATCTGCGCCCAAGGATCTGCGCCGGGGTCGGCCGACAGCTCCGGTCTGAACGCAGCGCCCGTCTTCGTGCGGGCGTCGCCGGTCGGCACCGCGAGGGTGATCGTCAGGGCCGGCGCCAGCAGGTCCTCATCCGGCCGGTACTCCTCGTCGATGGAACGCGCCACGTCCCACGCGTGCACGAGATAGTCGATGAAGTGGAAGCTGATCGCCTGCATCGCCGGGAACACCGCACCAGCACCGAACTCCGCCAGCGCGAAGCGGTCCCTGACGACGTCGGCTGCCGCGAAGGCCGCCGTCACCCGCTCTGCTGACCGACGGTACTCACGCACGAGCTCGTCGGTCGCCGACGTTCCAACGCAGGTCGCCGACGCGCCACCAGCGGTCGGGGTCACCTGCCAGACGCCGGGGTCGGCACCTCGCCCCTCGGCGGCCGCCGCGAATCCACGATGCTGCACGGTCATGTGGGCTAGGAGGTCAGATTATGTGTCTCAGTAGGTCCTTACCGAGAGGAACGCATCATGAGCGTCGTCACCACCACCCCCACCACCACAGCGCGCGAGGATGACTCGCACCCGACCTGGTGCGAGCTCGGCCCCGAGTGCCAAGCGCGAGAAGACCGACAGGAGCCCGCGCATCAATCAGCAGCACCACGGGCACGTCACGACGTTCCACCCCGAGTGGGATGACGTCAAGGTCACGCTCTACCTCGAACACTCGGAGGACATCCACCCCACCACCGGGGTCGACGGCAGCCGAACCGTCGTCGGCCTGGCTCTCTCGAACGACTGCACCCCCGACGTGGATGTCCGACTCACCCCTCGGGACGCCCGCTTCCTCGCACGCCAGCTCGAGGACTACGCCCGGAGGGCGAAGCACGATGCCTACTGGATGAGCGCCAGCTTCCTGGCCGGGACGCCTGAGGACCAGCGATGACCGCCACGACCGCCACCGTGGCGACCTGTCCCGCGTGGTGCAACGGGCGGGATCACATCTACGACCGCGGGCCGAAGACGCACCCGGACGACGCGGGCGTGTCCCACCTGAGCGAGGACGTGGACTCCTGGAGCCCAGCCGACGAGGACAACGAGGAGGACATCCGCGTTTACATCGACGGGTTCAGGCACGACAACGAGAGCGGCGAGGACTACCCCGACACCATCCGCGCCGACAACGTCTCTCCCGGGTTCATGGGAGCGGTGCAGCTCCACGTCCCGGACGCTCGCCGACTCGCTTGGGCGCTCCTCG
>JAABUW010003537.1_pt1 | contig 22187 bp, 23 predicted proteins | sample 5560081 | NCBI WGS metagenome assembly JAABUW01 (sample SAMN10711882, study PRJNA513363) | rock metagenome | isolation source: Antarctica rocks | place: Antarctica: Victoria Land, Knobhead sud
TCAGTAATGACGAGGTTTCAGGAGTTATTCTAGCGGAGTAACTCCCTCTTTAGAGTAGTATCTACAACTTTTAAACTGGAGACTTACTTGTTGGAGCGTTCATTAGGTGTACATCGCAAGGGGTCTCTCGTTGGGGGTCTCTTGTTAGCCATGCGGGGTCTCTCCTGAGCCGTACCCCTTTGAAGGGGTTATCTGGGCTAGGCTCAGGGCGGTATCCCCCCGTGCCCCCGTCAAGCTCCCTGTCGCGCGGAGGACTCCTTGGCGGGCAAGCCTGCATTCTAGGGTGACAGATATAACCTCGGCCGAGGCTTCCTTCTGTGCAGCTGGATCTTACCACAGGAGAATGCGATGTTCAGGCCTCTCGAGCTTCGACATGCTTCAGCTGTGCGCTCGCCGTAATCAGACCAATGTCGAACCCTACTGCTGAATGGGAGAGAGTTGGGGACCGATTCTACCGCAAGACTAAGCTTTACGATGCTGTATTCGATCAAGACCTGGAGCTTGAAAATTATGTGATAGCTGGAGCTCCATGTGCTGGAGCTATTGGTTGCCTCTCCAGACCTTGCGTTCGACTATTGTGACTAATACGGCGCCAGCTCTCTACAGAAACGAAGACAAAATTCATGCCTACCGTGGATCTCAGGCGTCTAAATCTAGTATAGATATCTACAGCTGCGCTGGAAAGCTTATTCGACGAGTCAATGTGAGTGGATCTACATCAGGGGGTGGCACCAACCTGAGAAGCCATAACTGACCGTTTCAGTGGGATAAAGGTTCGATTCGAGGGCTAGGATGGTCCGAAGATGAGAAGCTACTTGTTGTGACAGAGGATGGCATGGTCAGATGCTATTACGACCTGCAAGGGGACTTTACACAGTTCTCCCTCGGCAACGTATGTTACCACGACGAAAGAGTCATGCTTGTGGGCTGATCAACGAAGGGCTAGGGCGCTGAAGAGAATGGCGTGAAGGCATGCCGGTTCTGGTCTCAGGGTTTTGTTGCTATTCTCTCAAACAATCATCTCATCGCTGTATCTCACTACAACGAGCCTCGACCCAAGCTCCTGGCGATCCCTCCAACAGATTTAGTGCATTCATGGACAGTGATTCCTCCAGCATACACCCTATCCCGCTCAGTGGAAGTCCTGCTTGCGATCGGACAAACGATATACGTAGTCGACTCTACAGAAGCTGAGGATCGGGTCCTGCCTAATGGACCCTTCAAATATGTCAATGTATCGCCGAATGGATTATATGTCACCCTTTACACAGAGGATGGCAAGGTCTGGGTGATTACCAGCGACTTCCAGAACAAGATTGGAGAGTATGAATCCAAAGCCAAGACCATTCCAAAGGATGTTCAGTGGTGTGGCAATGACTCTGTCTTGCTTGCTTGGGAGGACGAAGTCCACATGATTGGCCCAAATGGTGCCGTATTAAAGTGAGCCGCTCGCGAGTGTAAACCTCTAACTTGCATGCTGATTGTGGGTGCCGTATAGATACTACTACGACGGATGGGTTCACCTGCTAGCTGATATTGATGGTGTCCGTCTTATGACTAATGATGTATGCGAGTTCTTGCAAAAAGTACCTGGTCAGAAAGCTCACTGGATGTATGTCTAACGCCGTTACTGACGCGAGCATAGACTCTACCGAAGATGTTTTCAAGCTTGGATCAACATCTCCAGCTTCTGTACTTCTAGATGCTGTTGACCAACTGGAGAAGAAGTCACCCAAGGCTGATGAGAACATCCAACTAATCCGACCTAGCCTGCCTGACGCTGTAGCTGCCTGTGTTCAAGCTGCAGGCCAAGAGTATAGTACGCATTGGCAGAAGCAATTGCTAAAGGCTGCTTCATTTGGCAAATCGGTATTGGACCTCTACAGTAGTGACGACTTCGTTGATATGTGCGAGAAGCTTCGTGTGCTCAACGCAGTGCGAGACTACCGCATTGGGCTACCCATTTCGCTCGAACAATACGAACGTCTTACATCGGAGAAGCTGATTCAGCGCCTCATCAACCGCCGAGATTATCTGCTTGCCGTTCGAGTATCCGACTACCTCCGCCTCCCGACCAACAAAATCTACGTCCACTGGGCCTCGCAAAAAGTACGCAACTCGACCGCAGATGAAAATGCGATCTGCAACGCTGTAGTCACGAAACTCACCAACAGAAAGGGAATTTCCTTTGAGCACATCGCTCGTGCCGCCTACGACGAAGGCCGCAGTCACCTGGCCACTGAAATTCTTAATCATGAATCCCGCGCGGGGAAACAAGTTCCCCTACTTCTTTCGATGTCAGAAGACGAGCTCGCCCTCGACAAAGCCATCGCTTCCGGCGACACTGACCTGATCTTCTTCGTACTTTTACACCTTAAGAAAACCCTCCCACTCGCCTCCTTTTTCCGATTACTCACCAACCGGCCTCTTGCTACCGCACTTGTCGAATCCTCCGCCCGAGACCAAGATCAATCTCTTCTCAAGGACCTCTACTACCAAGACGACCGCCGCCTCGACAGTGCCAATCTCTTGTTCTCTGAAGCCCTAGCGCAAAGTGCACCCCAAACGAAAACGGACAAGGTCAAACTCGCCTCGAAATTGTTGGCAGACAATACGAAAGACCCTACCGCCTCCCTCTACCATAAATCATACCAAGAAGCTCAAGCGCTCATTCGCCTTCAAGCATCCCTCGACAACGATCTCCATGCCGGTGACAAGGTGTACACAGGCCTTTCTCTGAACGCAACTCTGCACCGCCTCATTCTTACGTCCCATGGGAAACGCGCTAACAAAATAGCTTCCGATTGCCGGGTCGCTGATAAGACAATCGCGTGGATACGCTTGCGTGCCTTGGTCACAAAGCGGGACTGGGCAGAGCTCGAGGGAATCGCCAACAAAAACAAAAAAAGCAGTATTGGCTGGGAGCCGTACTATAATGAGATTCTTGGAGCGGGCAATTCCAAGTTAGCCGGTGGTGTCTTTGTGGCGAAGTGTACGGGTTTGAGTTCAAGGGAGAGAAGCGAGATGTGGGTCAAGTGTGGGATGATCACGAGGGCTGGAGAGGAGCTTGCGAAAGCGAAAGATGTGGAAGGATTAGAGGGGTTGAGGGAACGGGCGACTGGGAGCGGGGTGGCGGAGATCGATAGGATGCTGAGCCAGCTGAGACCCAAGCGATGAAAAGGAATGCTCATGCACAGTGAGGGTGGAGCGATTGGAGCATGTACAGCACTGGGGTAAGACTTTCAGTGAGTACACTGTCGTTTGACTATCTACAGATTCACGCCCCAGCGCCTTGCTGAAACATCAAGGCTTTTCGATGTTGTATGTTTGAGAGACAGAACCGGTATCCTACTCGCTGTGTCGCCCGTTCCCATCATGAAAAAGCACGCCTTCACACACATTCAATAGTGCCAGCCTCAACAAGCCTTGATCTCCCCTAGTGCAGGCCTCTGCGTTTTTCTCCCCAAGCCAAATCTTTCATGATCATCAGCCACCTTCCTCCGAAAAAGCCCCAAATCCTTCAACAACTCCTCCATATGCGCCTGCATCTCCTGCGCTTCCGATTCCGATCTCTTCTCGTGCGGTGGGGTCTGATAGCCCTCGTCTTCATCGAAGACTTCGGGAGCGATATACCGTATCCCGTTCTCTTGATCAGCTTCTGAATTATTAAAACATTGCTGCTTGAGTTCGTCTTGTGTTACGGTCTCTGTTTGTGCTTCTGGTGGGGTGGCAACGGCGATAGGATTTCGAAGGCTCTCTACGGCGAGTTTGAGGTGCAGGCGCAAAGCTTCGTTTTGTTCGACGAGCTGACGGATCTTGCTCTCGCCTACTAGCCGCTCTTCTTCCATCATGCGTTGCATTCGCTCAACTTTGGTTTGATACTCTTCTAATTTGTCGTCTCTGGCGCCGACGCTCTTATCTACCGCTGCCATGGCATCTCTGCCTCTGTTCATGCGCTCGCCTGCGGCCTGATTGGCAAGAGATACTTGCACTTGCAGCTCGCGAATTGTATTTTGCATGTCCAATATCTGAGCATCTCTCTCCGCAGCTGAGACGGAATCTTGATTGACAATGGCGCGGGTGCGTATGTGTTTCGCTTGGTCGGCGTATCGAAGGGTGGAGAGCGTTTCGTCATAGTCCGACGGTGCTATGCACGCAATCATCGCTGTCTTACTGTTTCCACCCAAGCTGTCCTTGAGTAACCAAGTAAGTATCGAATCCCGGTAAGGAACTACGTCTTTGCTGCGGGTCTTCCCTCCGTTGTGAACGCGGCCGTGTCGGGGATCTGCGAGAGCTGCTATGACGCGTCCAAGGGTCGTAAGCGATTTGTTAATGTTACTCCCTTCTCGCAGACGGGCACCAGTCGCTTCCGTGGCTTTCGCACGCTCGCTACCAGCGAGGTCGACGAGACGGATACGAGCTAAGCGCTCGGTGGTGCTGTCTGTGGAGAGGTCGTGATGTATCTGCTTGAGCATGATAGTGAAGACGGCGTGAGAGCGGGAAGAGGTGTCATTCATTTTCGTGGAAGCTGTGGTACGGCTGGCGTCACCCATACGCATAAAGCGAAGGAGCTCAGCGTAATTCTTGACCGGGACATCGGTCAAATCTTTGACGTAGGGACCTTCTGTCGGCGATTCACGAATCTTGAGATAATAGGGATGCTTTTCTGAGCATTGATTGGAGGGAGCCAACAGATCACGAACATGTTCATTGTAAACTTCAAAATAAGAGACGCGAACGGTATAAGATATATGAGGGGAGCCGCTGGATTCGATACGCTCGAAAAGATCCTCGCATGTCCGAGGAATAAGTCCTGGTTGGGTAGGTGTGCCCATCATTGTGTAGGATTTCCCTGATCCAGTCTGACCGTAGGCAAAGATACAAGTGTGATAGCCCTCAAAATTGTGATCCAGAAAATCCTCCCCAAGCGCGTTGTATATATCTTCCTGATGAGCATAGTGTTCGTCTTTCGTATCGTGGGACCAGAATGAGTTGTCGAATGTGAAATTCTTCTCTTCCATAATCTTCCGGCTCTGGGTACGCATATTGGCGGCGTCGGTAGCATTGGGTATCAGCAGCTTCGTGGTTTGGCCATCCGGATTCATCTCTACGAGACATTCTGCGCCTCGCTCGACCTCTGCAGCGCTATCAGTCAAGGCTCTCGCAGAGGTCAATGAGTAGCATACCTCGAAGCAAGAAGCCTCTCACCCGAACTACCACCCTCACGTTTCCTCCCCCATTGTCTGGCGTAGCTCTACCCATTGGCACAAGCTCCGATTCTCTCGAGCGCAAGGAAGGTGTTGATGCAGAAGACTTGAGCTGCCGCACCTCAGTAGCAACGCCGGGGAAGCCACGAGGGTCTAGCGCCATGTCTTGCAATCGAGTTTCGACGTCGCGAAGGATCAAGCGGTACCGTAATCGCTGCAAAGCATACATTCAAAGCTCGGAGACGAAATTGTAAACACAGCGGGTGATCTTCGGTAGGGATCTGGTCGCTAGAACTTAGTTCCAGGCCCCTTGGGCGCGCCGCGCAATCATCGAGTCTAACACGAATGTTCCCCTAAGACCTCAAGGATCAAGACCGGTAACTACATGGACTGGTCGTGGCTTCTCTGAACGTGTGAGTACCAGGATGCGAACAAGCTGGAAGGGATGGGAGTGCGCGAAGCGGCTGAGCTCTATCATCAACAAAGGCAACAGCCGCACATGCAGGGTTTTTCCTAGCACCGTTCAGCAGCCGCAAACCCAGTTCCATCCTTTTTTTCATTCGTATCTCACAACAGCGTAGAGCTTTTCTTGCAAGCGTTTGTGATCGTGATCTCGCTGCAAAGATTCGTGTTGACTCTCCCACCATCCTCCATCTCGTTTGTGAGCCTGCCAAGCTAGTGGCAGACTAGGCTTCAACGTGTTTTCTTTGTTGACTACCGCTTCCGCATCAAATAGGCAAAAAGAGGCGCCTGTTCCATAAGTCTACAGGCACTCTCACCTCGTGGGTGCTTGTCCAGATCCTTTGATTTTACCGCCGACAAATTCTCATTATCTTGTAAGCTGAGGGATCGGTACGTCATGATATAGGATCTGTGGGCGTGAGAGATTCGTTGAAATCCGCTATCTTATTTGATATGCTACATGCAAATGCCTGCCAAACATTCGTCTCAGCAGTTCTCCGTCACTGGCCCGAGCGCCCGAACGCCACATGATGCCCTTATCGATTGCTGAGTTTGCATGCAAAGACCAATCCTGACTGAGCAACTACTACCGGCCGCCGAGTTTCTCCGTGGTAAAGTCCCAGAGCTGACGGATCAGGCTATCAGGAAGGGTGTAAAGATCGACCTGGAACTCGCCTTCTGCAACAGGAATTAGAGCTCTGTTTCGACGTAAGTGTTGAGAGCAATGCAACTTACGCTCCACATCATTCCTAATCCAAGAGTCGCCGGTCTTATTGTCGTGAATCATCTGCACCACAAGCAGCAGGTCGTCCTCATTCACACGCTGCAAATTCTCGGCCAGCTTCTCCATATCCATCTAGGCAGGCATACGAGTCAGTGCTCCATCAGTTAAAGACGTCAGATGCGCAAGATAAGCGTACCCCTTTGTCTGGACGTTTCTTCTTCTTAGCAGACTCGTCGCGGCCCTTGGTCCCATTCGCTTCGCCTGGGACTGGACCTGACTCCTTCAGGATGGCTAGAAGAGGTGGCTTCGGGTTCTTGAAGGTCTAGCGACCAGCAGGCGCATCAGTACACGGACCAACGTAGTTGTCACTAGATGGGAAAACTCACAATTGTGTGCTTGCTTTCGTAATGCTCGCTTTGAAAGTTGAGGTCGTGGTCTAAGACCTGGTCCCCTGATTTGTCGCTGGTATGGAAAGCAATCTTCATATCAAATTCGCCCCATCCTTCCTCCGAGATTTTAAATGGTGCCCGCTTGAACGCTACGCAGATTATACATCAGTCCAGACACGACGCCACTCTGCATCTGATTTGGACGTACTCTGAACTTGGCGCTCTTTGAATGTTTCGTGGAGGTTGTAAACGACTTTGTCAAAGCAGGTAGCGGGGATCTCTTCGCCGTGAGGGCCTATAAGGAAAATCTCGATGCTCCAATTACGCAGGGGCATCTCCTCTGCTGCATTGCCGCTATGGAAACGAAGTGAGCGATCCGCGGACTATGCGGTAGAGATCGGGATCGAGGACTACGTACACAACGCGTTGCTTGGTGATAAACTTTATCTGGCGTTTGACCTGTACAGTTTATAGTGAGCGGGAGTTCCTAGTGAGTGTGAAGAGACCTATGTCACAGGTGGATCGAAGTTAGTGAGATTTTTACCTCAGGCATGATTGCGGATTAGTATGCTCGTTCTGGGAGTAGGTGATGAAGAGATCACAAAGTGTGGAACGATCAACCTCGATTCGGCGGGAAGCCGTCGCTTCAAATCTTTCGGGAGCGCTTCGAGCGACTACAGGCGAGCCGGCGGCTACAGCGTCGGCTCGCCTAAAGTAAAGTACTTTACTGCCAGTATCATCCCGTTCGATATTTCAATTCCATCACTCTAGACCGCCGATTGATTAAGCCCGTGAGAGATCGGATGGATTTAAATCCGAGCAGTTCCATAGCCGACACTCCAACATATGTTAGTATGACGCTTTCAACATTTCTGCAGCGGAGCCGCCTCAATTTTTAAGATCAGACTCTACGTGAGTTGAGCTGTTGCGTCAGGCACTCGAGTCCCTCCCTTCATTCAAGGCTTCGGCCAACGATGGCAACGCTACGTAGGGGTCAATCTACCCGGGCTAAAGAAGGCGACTAGTCTATATGCACCATGAACTCTGTCACGGCGTTTGGAGTGTTGAAATTACGCGAGGTCGCAAATAAGACACTGATCCTGGACTGAGCTAACAAACGGATACCGGGAACGCCTAATTAATATTGCTCGAGGTGACGCACTGTCTTATATCCTCCTTGCGGAATGTAACCAAGGGCCAGAATAGGTTTCAATAAAGTAGATGTCGAAATTGCGACCGCGGAGGGACGTCCCAGGAATGTACAAGGAAATTAATGAAAAGCCAGAGGAAAATCCACTGTGAAAACTACGCAATTTGATGCAGCGATGTAGGACTCCCTGATGTTGGATGTTTCAAAAGTTCGAGGATACTATACCTTTGACACCTGCGTTTCTCCGACTAATCTATCCGGAAAGGTAAACAGTTGTATCAAAGATGTTAAGCAAGAAATGGGACTACAGCCACACGAGGGGATGCGCATCCTGTTTGCAACAAGTTCAACTGACCACGCCACAGCCTGATTGTTTGCTACGCATCAGTTTCCCTTCGTTCGAGTGAATTCCAAGAGGGGCGTCCTGGAAAAGGTTTCTAGATAGTCGATGCGAGCATTCTTCTCTTCAAATGGGAGATCCTGATGAGCACAGGTCGGCTAAGTTCAAGTCTGTTTCACTCTTACTCAACAACACTGTGTCGATCTTATGCCATTACAAACTTTCACAATTCCGGACACTAAGCTCCCTTGAGCATAGCACTATTTATTAACATACCAAGTCTTCCCCCTCAAAATGCACCCACTCCCTCTCACCTCTCTTTACCCCATCAGTAACTGCTCCCCGTTCTCGAAAGCTAACCAGATCATATCAAGCTAGACTCCTTCGATATCATTCTCGGCCGTCCTCTTGATTGTGAACGATGGGCCAGGTTCGCTCAAGCCTCCGTGTCCCGCTTCACCAACTGCAAATTCTTGGCTTTACCCACGCTGTCTTCCACCCAAAGCGTCACGATGTTCAATACCTATACCATTGATGTAAATTTTCTGAAGTACTGAAGTGCGATACCTAGTGACTTGGCAGGATCGTCGACCTTCCCCAGCTTCACAGCTGACACTTTGGCAATATACCTCAGCATCATTTGGCGTATGGACACATCGTCGATATTGTGGGGCTGGGCAATCAAAGCAACACCTTTAAAAATAACTTGATAGCATGCTTGATTTCCTGTCATTGTAGTGGAGGTAGGAAGCCTCCTGGTGCTCGCCAAATGTGGTATTGATGAGCGGCTCTCCATCAGGAGTTGTCGAACCAGATGCGGTAAAGTTGGGTGCGGCAAGTTGAGAGTTTTAAAGCCCGTTGCGCCGGGTAATCATGGAATCAAGTGTGACGAAGTCAATTGTGTTAAAGTCAGGCGCGGTCGGATTGGGCTGGTGGGTAAAGCTAGTCAGCACGCTCCAATTTGACCCATGGTACGACATAAATATGTCGTATAAATAAGAGAAGTGTAAAAGACCCGCACTCTCCAAGTTTGGACATCTCTAAGGTCGAGCATATCCCTTACGGAGCCTTAAGAGCAATACAATTGCTGTAGAGCCTATAAAGCGAATTACCAGGTAGTATAATGCTTTTCACTTCAACTCTGTCTTTGGACTTGTCTTACTCCTTTGTCGTACAACAGTGAGCGACTATGGTAGATACAAATGCTGATTCGCGGACGAACCGTTGAGAAGGATTGCATTATAAGTATTCTCACCAATGGGTGGAGTGATGTTGGAGATCTGGATCTTGGAAAATCTTCGAGTTTGAACGACTGTGGTCCCCTTCATCCTGCCCAGGCATCGCTAGTTACATCCATGAGCGCCCTGTCATTCTCCATTTCCTCCATGTACTTCCCACCACCGAGGTCGTGCACAAATTGCCACCACCAACTATCTCGCGGCTGATACATCCATGCCGTGGTGAACTCCCAGTATTCCGGATACCAGCCCGCAGCTTCCCAATCGATGAAGCCCGTTACATGACCGTCTTTGACTAGGATGTTGTGGTGCATCAGATCCCCGTGCGTGAACACAACCCGATATGTCTTGTCCTGTAGCTTCCTAGCAAGGGCCATGTTCATGTCATAGTCGTCATGTAGCTTCTTCGCAAGCACCAAGTCCGTCTCATATTTGGCAAGGTCTTTGGCCGCTCCTGATGGGCCAATCAGGTACTTCTGGAAATCCTTTTGATCGTCGTAAGGACCGAAAAGGTGCCCAGGAGCTCGAACGCTTCGTATTGATGAGTTGGAAACGGAGCAAATGCGGTTGGTTCCCCACGGATTTGACCATGATCGCATTATATCAAGATAATTTTTCATCTCTGATAGCACTTGGAACTTTTCTTTCTCCGTCATACATTCATAGAGGTCTCCAAGTATGTCTCCAGGCAATCTGGTCATGAGAATGGATACAGGTGCACGCTGGTCTTTGGGATTCTCGCCGTAGCATATGACCTTAGGCACCGGAAAGCCTGCTGCTCGAGCCAAACGCATAGCTTGCACTTCCTCAAACCGTGTACCATCAGACCGCTTCAACAGCAGTCCAAATGGTAATGGTGCAATTTGAATGTCAATTGGAATTCCCACCCAATTGCAGTAGTAATATACCGAGAATAAGAGGAGTTTGTGATGCACCCAGGCCCAGAATCGACTGACAAAGCGATGAGAAGGTTTTGGAGGTTCCGCAATATTAGTCGCTAAATCTTTGAAAACTCGTTGAGGCCATGTAAATTCGGGTAGTAGCAAGCCTGGTGTAAAGCGCTTAACACCAGAGATTCGCCCCATCGCTGCCATTCTCGTAGTCTGGCTAAAAGGGTCAATTTGGTGTTTCAAGTGGTGAGAGTGATTGTAGTCCAATGGAATACGATTCTAGATTGATTCGACTGGCCAGGTCTGGCACAAGGGTTTGTGAGGTAGGTCACAATCTGCGATCTTTTCTACGGTGGGAATGGGCAATCTCTCCTGAAAAGAAAAGGCACTAGCATCTTTCTGATCTTTGGACCAAGACATAAGAATTAAAGTTGTGTTGCGATACTCTTGCTTCACCAGAGGCGAAGGAGTGTTTATTAAATCTGAGCTAAGGTCAGATAAGCCTAGCGCCCAATTCACATCATACGCTGTTACATGCGTGAAGCAGGAACATTCAGTTCACCTGTCCAGACCGTCTACAACGTTCAGCTATACCAACAGCTACATGATGCGATTGGTTTGCATTGATCGAGCCAAACGTTAGTCTATCAACGCCTGGATATATCGTTCCAAACATCTGCAACTAATCATCACCAATAGACCATCGCTTCATCGGCTCACATTTTAAATCTGAACTCCGAAACAGAACGAACGGAGGGTAAGTTCCATCACTTCTGCTGAACTCCACTTTCCCAGGATTCTCGATTAATTTCAATCAGCGAGTTGGCATCTTGCCATGTCTTTTGCAAATTTGAGGCATGGGGGTCTCTACGTCCACCTCACTTATCGAGGTCATCCTCCTGGGTTAGACAACTACCACTGGGGTCTATATCTCCACATCAACCACGTCAACGGAGGGACTAAGTATCACATCACCAACAGGGGTATTGACGGTACTCACTGGATTACCGACCATGGCAGGACCGCAGGAGTCTTCAAGTCAATGAGGCTGGTAGGGCTTTTTAGGATTGCACAAGTGTCAATAGAAAGATTTGAGGAGGCCGACGGTATAATCAGGACGTTCGATGAAAGCCTCAACGATGTCGAGGGCCGCACTTGCCGTACGTGGGCGCTAGAGGTTATGGCACTGTTGAAGGAAGTTAGCATTGTCCAATGCCAGAGCTTTGAGGCCCTGAATCGGGAGATCTTGGATTGGGCGAATGACAATGTTCAGTCCGCAGTGCTCGCCCAACAGCCGAGGCCTCTAGCAGATTCGAGTCTATGCGTGCTGTGAAAGCTGGGAAGGTCTTCTGCATCAACAGCAGGGCTAGCTTCATGGCGTCATTGTGATTTGTGACTCTTCCTTAAAAATCGGATTATGCCTGAGCCGAGTACAGTATCTCTTTGCAGTAGAGGGATTGTGATGGCGCTAGTAGAACTATGTCTTGGCACTGTCCCAGATCCGACAACCAAAAATATCCTGCCAATCTCTGCTGACCTCTAGTTCCATAAATCACCAATTGCACGCGCGACCACTACGCATACAATTGAGAACATGCTGTGCGCCAGTAAGTAGCTGGAAAAACACACGTCATAGCTGCTAGCTCACACCTAACAGTCTCCGGTGAAGCTCCCCAAATCCCTGTAGCCTCGAGCAAGAGTGGTAAGTCTGCAAACATCAATCAACAACCTCTCAGCTCATGAACGTAGGCAATGTCTTCGAGAAGCGTTTGATCGAGGCCTACATCTCAGAAAATGGTAAAGACCCAGTGACTGGCGAAGAGCTCTCGGTAGATGAGCTGGTAGAGCTGAAATCGTCGCGAACCGTCCGACCACGACCTCCCACTCTTACCTCGATACCATCGTTACTATCCGTGTTCCAGAATGAATGGGACGCCCTGGCATTAGAAACATATACCCTGCGACAACACCTGACACAGACGAAACAGGAGCTGACGAGTGCCTTGTACGAACATGATGCAGCAGTTCGAGTAATCACGAGGCTGTCGAAGGAAAGAGATGAGGCTCGGGACGCGTTATCTAGAATCACACTTAATGGAGGTGGAGCAAGACATGGAGATGCCATGCAAGTTGACGCACAGGAGCTGCCAAAGGAGCTTGTTGCCACAGTGAAAGCGACGCAAGAGAAGTACGACTTCAATCCGTCTCTCGCTGCTACTAGGATGTCCACAATTGCTAAAATTCGTCCAAAGGCTGTCAAAGACTCGACGAAAGCGCGCTGTTCCGGGGGAGTGGGCCACCCACGATACTGTCTCCAGCTTTGCACCGCTCCATAAGTCTAAACCGCTTTACGCTGGTGCTCGAACTGTCTCAGTAGATCATAGCGGTGATTTGGCTCTGTTTGGAGGTAGCGACGGAAGCGCTGGTGTTTTCGCAATATCTCAGAACAAATTGGTGCAAGAGCTTGCAGTGGGGAGCCCAGTCACAGACGCTATATGGGCCGGCAACAAGACAATCGTTGGAACTTCTACCGGAACAGTCAAAGTTTTTGAGAATGGCGTTGAGATATCAAGCTTTAGTGGGCATGCGGGAAAAGTGACAGCTTTGGCGCTACATCCCAGTGGCGACATCCTGGCTTCGGTAGGAGTGGACAAGAGCTACACCTTCTACGACCTTACATCATATACCCAGGCTCTTCAAATTACCACGGACACTTGTAAGACGACCCATCCAGCAACACATTGGCTTACATGCAGCAACTGACCTACGTGTAGCACTCTCTACGGCCCAATTTCATCCAGACGGGCATCTCTTCGCAGTTGGTGGCGCCAACGGCCAGATCAAGGTATTCGAGGTCACTTCAGGAGCTAACGCTGCAAATTTTGATGAGAGTGGTCCAATCCAAGCATTGTCATTTTCAGAGAACGGGACATGGTTGGCAGCGGTAATAGAGGCATCGCAAAATGTTTCCATCTGGGATCTTCGTAAGTCGTCACTACTCAAAGTGCTTGAGACTGGCGGTGTTGTTGTCAGCGTTCGGTGGGACTACACAGGACAATTTTTAGCAACCGCCGGACCAAGCGGGATCACAGTCCAGCAGTACTCGAAGTCGGCAAAGGAATGGTCGGAACCTTTGAGGAGTGCAGAGCCGGCCGTGGCTGTTGATTGGGGATACCAGGCACAGAATCTCGTATTGTTGAATGAGGGTACCCTCACGATTCTGGGTACCAAGTGAAGGAAGCATCGTGTCTGAGGGAGCGGCAGCCATAGAAAGCGGTGGCGTCCGTTTCTCCAACTGTATCATACGCTGCTGAGGATTAATGCGTGGATTGCATACGCTGAGATCTGATCAATAGCTCTTTCGACTGTGGGACTGCCAAGCCCGGATTGACGGTTGAGCCGTTAGACAGTACTCTATCTTTGAAAGTACTATTGAAAGATCTAGATTTGACAATGCACGGGTATAGATGACATTTGAGTATGGAGACGGAGCGATTTCATGGCGGCTATACCCATATCCAGCATTCAGCTTATGATGACTGACACCATGAACATTGCTCCTGTTCCACTTATTCGTTCTTGTTCCACCTGCCTTCGACCGTTACTTTCCACAGTACTCCACCAGCAAATTCTGTGAAGGATCTGAAAAGACTGCGTCGAGGGAAATGTTGAAAGGAGTTCGAAATAAAGTTCTTGAGGTAACGTTGCAACAGCGCGTCTGATCTACGCTATCGTTACCCTCAGGTGGCTGTTCTTTCACGAATGTACTTGCTTACTACTCTAGCATCAGTCTGCGCCTCGTTACGGTGGGTAGATCTCTCCCAGGTAGAACTATATAAGGGGCGATCAGTCCGACAGAACGACCTAACTTGGGGAGACTCAGTGGTGAATAAGGTCGCGCTTTACGGTAAGTGGCTTCTTCCGTGAGGAACGCTGCATGAAGACTGATTCCTTTGACTACATGACCTGGCTTCTGGAATTCTCTCAGACGACGTACATGTTGGCTCGAGGCGGGAGCGAACAAGCAATGTGTCAACAGACTCATTCCGACGAGATTTTCGAAAGAATTGTTTCACGGGTACCCACAATCTCTCATCCTGACATGGATTGGAACCACCAAGCGTTAAACATACTCCCCAAATCCTTGACTCTGGGGCCAAAAGCATGCTGTGAATAATTGTAGGCAATCTTATCCGGGGAGGCACTGTACATCTAGGCCGCAAAAACGGGATTCCCCATGACTAACATCCGTCTATCCCTAGCTATAACGATTTGAAGCTCGGACTAGTAGTTTTGAGGTCGTCATCGACTTTTCAAGAAAGACATGGACTTCGTTGAGGGTCTCCAAAAGAAAGATGAAAGATCTACCATTGCATCAAGCCTTCCACGCATTTGACTTCGGAATCTATCTCAAATAACGCCTTCGCTGGAGTCCTTGAAGTTCAGAACAAGCAGACGTGAAGGGCATACTTCCTTGGTCTTGCTACTCTCTCCTCTCTTGTCTAGATGAAGGATTGGTAAACCTTGAAAGACATATAAGAAACGACTACATCCTACTACATCTCCCACGACACAACAGTACGAGAACATCAGGCTTCGTTTGTACCATCCATATCTCCAGCAACAGACTCAAACACTTGTCTCCAACGTCCAACCCGAAGAGGACTTGGATAATGGTATTAAGCTTGCTCTCCTCAATCACCAACCCCATGAAGTTCGGTGCGCCCGCGGTTCTGCTCGCTGCCACCGGCGCAGTACCTTGTTAGGCCCACATGGTCCAGTTTACACCAGTCAGCAGTGGAGATACCTGCGACAATGCTTACGCAGAGCTCAAAGCAGTTCTCGCAGACATGTCTTCCGATTTCAAAGCTGCCGCAAAGTTAGCAAGGTATGGATCCTCATTGGGCCTTAGGAAGCGTGGTTCGATTGGAACCTGCATCAACCTTCGCTAGGAGCGCGATGCGCTCTCTCAAGCTACATGAATAGCCAGATCGCCCGCAATAGTCAATAGATGAAGGCACTTCCATGCCCGGCTCAGTCGCTCCAGCGTCGCGGGGCTGGCAATGTGACGCCAAACCCGGATACTGTCGATTGAAACGACCCTAAGAACTACAAGGATGTGGATGGAACGACCCAAAGAATCATGCTACCAAGGCTCTAAAGAAGAGCCAGGTCTGGGATGACCCAGAGGTTCACAAAGGCGCTGATTGACCTGATTGGAACACTATTGTTTACGACGGCAAGGCTGCATGTTCTACTCAGGCGGCCCGAAAGATGCAGGATTTCAACGAACCGGATATCGGCATGGATTGGAACAAGCTCGTTGACGATGGCGATGCACCTGCTCCCACTTAGGTGACCAAGAAGACGCAGGAATGAAACGATTCAGACCTTCGTAGTGGCATCGACTGAAACGCCGTCAGTCATGACGGCGATGCAGCTGTACTTACTCAGGCTCCCAAGAAAGACAGGATTCCAATGATCCCGAGAGCTACGCAGACATTGGCTGAGGCACTATTCATGGTGATGGGGCTGTAGCTCCTGCTACATGCCAGACTTCCGTCGTGTCTTTAGCAGAAGAGAGTGCCGAATGGGAACCGTCAGCCAAATGCTCCGTCTTAAATCTTGTCAGCTTCACTAAGTCATGCACCATCAGAACGAAGATGCATGGTTGCAACGATCTCGTTATGTAGGCCTTGCACGATTTGCTGTACCGAACATGACGACAAAATCAGCAGCTTGGTTGGTAAGATTAAGGCATCGGACTGCGGCATCGAATTTTAGCCTGGCAACGTAAAGTTACTACGCAAAATTGTCGCTGAGTACCTCCCACAGAACGATAGCTGCAGCACGGTCGCCAATAGACTTGTGCTCTTTGATAGATATTATCATACCGGTGGCTACAATTGTGCCACGTGGGAGGAAGGTGTGAACAAAACCAGTAATAGGACAAAGCCGCACCAACATCGCGAAGTTGACCTCGATGCAATAACCAAGGAGGCCCAGAAGGCCTGCAACGCAACTGCAGCTGCAATCGGTGCTCCAGCTCTATCTAACCAGATGTTCGCTTCCCAGAAGCAACAACTTTGCCATTGGCTTCTCCGGATGGGGTGTTGGAGAATGTGTTTGGTTTTCAGAAAAATACAGGAATTGAAAGGTATGATATGATTTTATGGCAGTGCCACAAGAACCAAACACGATGGCTTGATCTAGTGTTTAGCTTAGAGCGAAGTCCTAATTCTGCTACAATCTTATGATTTGCTGTAAAGATATCTCAGTTGTGAACGATAAGCAGCAGTACTCGAGTAACTGACTTCCTCCCTGTTGCCTCGTTTTAGATTGATCGACTGGCTGTACGATGTTATCTCTGAAGGATGAATGTAACAACAGCTTGCCAGGGGATACATTATGTGAAGCATGCCTCTTTTTCCTGGAGGACCCGAAAGGGAAATATAGCCGAGCCTCGAAGACCTTCCCGTGCTTCCCTCCCTCCCTCCGTGCCTCCTTCCTTCCGCCCCCCAAAATCCACTTCATGTAAATCATACTTATCATTTTCTTTTCTTCATACCGCCGTCACCGAGTCGTGCCTAGTTCCGTCTCGTTATAATTGCCGGCCCCTCCATCCTGGTCACTAGAACATGGCCTCTGTCGCTTCTTTGTTGTGTTCAAATCCAATAGATCGCAAGGTGAGTCCCTTTCACACCCCAGTCAACGTCTAGAACAGCTCACCAACTATCCGTCAATATGCAGAGGACTCACGATCACATGTCAAATGAATCTGGACGCTCGTCATGCCATAGCGGTCATAACGAGCCTTCAAACCCGTCAACTTCAAACTCATTCTTCAACCTTAACATTCCACCACTCAGGCGTGGTTTCGACCTCAGGCGACCTATAATGTCTCAGCCAAGGCTTGATGTCATCGACTTGACAGAGGATACGAGTAGTCCAACGCATGCCCAAACTATCCCACCTGCACCAATATATCCTGAAGCCCCAACACCGACCAACCGACCTCCACGGTTTGATAGAAACATCATCCATATTGATGATGAAGAAGACGGTACCATAGACGCGGGAGGAGAGTCTCCTGAAATAGAATTTCTCACTTCAAGGCCCCGCTCCCAATCTTTCAGTGCGTCGGGGCGCATAGCCCGCAGACGACCAGCAATTGCTCCCGGGACAGGAGCACCAACGCGACGTCCACAAGTCGCGCTTCGAGTCACACCAGGAGAGCGGAATCCCAACCATCTAGTAGGCTGGGCAGATGCTCTACAAACGCTCCAATTTCCCAGACCATTTCACTCCAACTTCGGCCGCGGTAACGATGAGTTGGTGGAGTGGGAAGGTGATCTTCAACGTGGACTATTCCAAGCTCCAGACATCAATCTCAACTTTTCGCAAGCTGCTTTCAACTATGAACAGCCTTCACGGCCTCAGCCCCGCCTTCCCACCTACGAACCTCCTCCTCCGGCACAAGCCGGCTTTACCAGGTCACCCCGTGAGGATGAATTACTGGTCTGCCCACATTGTGATGATGAGCTGGGAATGGGTGACGAGGAGGTCAAAAGACAGGTCTGGGTGGTCAAGGCTTGCGGACATGTGGGTACTGGATTGTTGCATTGCTACCAGTGTGCTAATGCTTGTCTCAGGTCTACTGTGGTGAATGTGCGAGGAACAGAACGCTCAAGTCAAGCTCGAAGAAAGTGAAGCCTTGGTCAAAGTGCGTGGTAGAAGGATGTGCAACGGATGTTAAAAATGCGAAGAGCATAATTCAGGTCTACTTGTAATCGTGGACATATGTACACCATGCTTGCTAGCATCGACCATTGTGCAGCGGTCAGCGGTTGCAAGAGCGGGCGGCGCTAGGGTCCAAATTTGCAACGGCGGATGCATTCATTTTGATGTGGCTACTAACGAGGTATTCGAACTATACCCAGTATTGCATCGGTGAAAATGCTCACAGCGTTCATGGAAAGGACATGAGACGCAATATGAGTCTTCTTGACATAGTACATAATGATTTTGAGAAATGCAATTCAGATCAGCTCAGAGACTTTTCAATATGGATCTGTTCCTCCCATTTTGGCAAAGCGGACTCTGCTCTGGGATCATCCACGCTTGCACCTGTCCAAAAGCGGCAGCTTGGCATGCACACCGTCAGAGTCTTGTTCTATTTCCCACATCCGAGGATCGGATTTCCACGAGTGGCACATCCTCTGGTTCTATTAGATATCCACTACACACCCTAGAGCTTCGTCTCTGTCCACGGACGGCAAGGTACGTCCGCAATAATGGACACCAGGCAGACCCCATTTCGCCGCCAACAGACCCAATATCTCATCGCCTACAATCTTGTCTGTGCCATCCTCTGGACCGCTGTTCTAGGTCGCGTGATACTCCTCATTCCGCTCGTCGGCTTCGAGAATGTCGTTGGCGGTGTGGGCGAATTTGTTAAATGGACTCAGACGCTCGCGCTGTTGGAAATCGTGCATTCGGTAATAGGTAGAAAGCCATGCATTAATCCAATTAGATTCGCTAAAACCTTCCCTGACAATCGTACATAGGTATCGTCCGCTCTCCCATCCTCACAACTGCCATGCAAGTCTCCTCCCGCCTCCTCCTCGTTTGGGCCGTCGTCAACCGCTACCCTCAAGAAACCGCACCCTCCATCTCATACAGCACCATGCTCCTTGCCTGGTCCGTCACAGAGGTCATACGCTACAGCTACTTCGTCTTCAACCTGCAAGGGGGTGGTGTGCCGCGGTTTGTGACGTGGCTGAGATATAATACATTCTATGTGCTTTATCCGGTAGGCATTGCGAGTGAGTGTGCGTTGATTTGTAAGGCGAGCTTGGTCGCGGACAGGTGGGAGTTGCTGGCTTTTTGGGGAATTTTGGCCCTGTATGTGCCGGGGAGTTGGGTGCTTTTCACACATATGATGAGGCAGAGGAGGAAAGTTTCGAGGGGAAAATGGGTTGAAGGAACGGGATGATGTGCTTGATGAATGGTCTCTTAAATGGCCTTCTTATAGATGCTATCTGTAATAGCATGCGGGTGGATCCGATGTCTAGAATTGTTTCTCGTCTACAGAGCTTCCCTCGTTCTTCTGATTCTTCGCTTTCGACTCACTCGTCTGTTGTTTGCCAACCTAGCGATGATGCGATCTATGAGCCTAGCATTTGCTACTGGTCTTGTCTTTTGGAGCGCCTCCTTTCTTTAGGCTACCATTCCGCGTACACCCCTCCCTATTAGGTTTGCACCCAGGGACTACCTCCGGGGGACATGTCTAGGTTTGAGCCCGGGGGTTACTTCCGGGGTGCGACTTCCGGGGTGTGACTACCGGGGTGAGATTCCAGGGGTATGGCTTCCGGGGGGCAACCTTAGGTTTTCGCCCGGGGGACCACTTCCGGGGGCTAATCTTGGGCGCGTACTCGGGGGACTATTTCCGGGGTATAAAAACTAGGCTTGCGCCCGGGAGGTTACCCCACTAGAATGCCGCTAAGCCTAGTATAGGGATCACTATGCCTAACAGGAAGGAGTGTACGCCGAAGGGAACGTGGGTGTACGCCTACAGGGATAGGGTGTACGCGGAATGGCAGCCTTAAAGTGTGTTGCTACCATTTGTTGCATAGGCAAGTCATGATGTGGTAAAAGGATGGATTTCTAGAGAGGCAGACGGCCTTGCTAAGTAGTAGGGCGCTAGGCCCAATGAGGCAAGGACACTCCTTGCCTCCTTGCGGAAGGCTCGTGCAGCGACCGCAACAGACGGCAAACAAACAATGCTATCGTCCCGATAGCTACAGCAAAACATACGCTGTGAAGGCTATAGCAAGTCTTGACCAATCAGAGGAGGGAGGTCGCTCCCAAAGCAGAATTCTTCGCAAGGCAGGAAGGCAAAAACAGGAGGCAAACCCAGACAAACACCCATTCATGTCATATACCCAGGTATTTGCCTGAAGGCAAACCCAAGTCCTTCATAGGATAGCCGCCTCGTTTCCATGCATTTCATTGAACTCCTGGACCATATCGGCGGCATTCCTCAGCAGCTCCCGTCCTGATGTCCAACAGTCTTCTTCAGGGCCACTATTCTTCCATCTGACCAAATATTTTAAAGAAAGGCTTCTATTACGCGTACACCCTATCCTCGTACGCGTACACCCTATCCTTGTACGCGTACACCCCGTTCTTGTAGGCGTACACCCTGTCCATGTCAGGCCTAGCGACTGCTACGTTAGGCTTAGCGGCTCATCGGCGAGGCGCCCCGGAACCAATCCTCCGGGCGCAACCCGAGCGTTGTCCCCCGGAACCCATCCTCCGGGCGCAACCCCAGCGTTGTCCCCCGGAAGTGACCCCCCGGGCGCAACCCTAATGTTGACCCCCGGAAGTGACCCCCCGGGCGCAACCCCAGCGTTGTCCTCCGGAAGAGAGCCCCCGGGCGCAACCCCAATGTTGACCCCCGGAAGCGACCCCTCAGGCGTGACCCCAATGTTGGCCCCCGTAAGTGACCCCCGGGGTATACTTCCGGGTACAACCTAAAAATGTTCCCCCTGAGGAGTTACCCCGCTAAGCCTAACGTAGTAGTCGCTAGGCCTAATATAGACGAGGTGTACGCCTACAAGAACGGGGTGTACGCGTACAAGGATAGGGTGTACGCGTATCAGGACGGGGTGTACGCGTAATAGAAGCCTTTCTTTATCGTGAAAGAGCAACTCGATCCTTTTTCGGACTATTGATTTCGTCTAGTGCGTATATTCTCTGCTTTTCAATCGAGCAGCGCCGAGGACAGCTACTCGTCATTTTCTGTTCTGTCACGTCCTTTGGTCCTCAAGTTTCGTTCGCTTCGTTATCATCGAAGGACAATTTGACCTTCTTCCTTTGTTTTCCCTTCGGCTTTACTTTCTGCTGCACAGATTCTCCTCTCACCGGCTTTGCCACTTCTTCGTCATCTTCACCAACGACCTTGGCCAGCCTTTTCTTGTTGGAGGCCCCGATTGCAGCAGCCTGCTGCATCATTAAAACACTCTGTTCAGGCGATACGTTGATCCCTGCGCGAGCCTTGGCTTGCGCAGCGAATGATTTTGTACGGGAGGGGAAGTCGGGTGAGTCGCTTCCCTCCTGCTCTTTCGCATCGTTTGATCTCATCAGGGCCTCGTACTCCGCTTTCGAAAGAGTATCATGATGGTCTTCCATAACATACGTTGGCTGATCATCCTCCTCTCCATCTTTCGTCTGCTTCCGGGGCCGTGCCTGTGGTCGCTCGTGACGAGCCGAGTCCCCGCCTCCATGCTGAGCCCTGAGCCTGCGGAGAAAAGCTGGCTCGTTAGATTCTTTGATGGTGTTAGGTGGATTCTGTCTGTCGCAGGACTGCAATCTCACCGTAGCTGAGGTTTTTAGCGTTAAAACTCATCGTATTATAGTATTTCTTGTTGACAGAATTGCCGAAGGACAATTGAGAACGAAGTAGGAATTTTACAGGTCAAATATTAATCTATGAAAAAGACCGGAGGTTTCAGCGGGCTTCTTCAATCAAAGCGGATTGCGGGTGCAATTCTCCTCCGCTTTGGTCAGACTACCTCTAATCTCATCATCATCATCATCACCATCATCTCAAAACTGTAGCTTCGGTCTAATGAATTTATTATTCTATGCTCTTGGACATTGCCAGAGGGGATGCTCATAATCTCATAGGTTGATGCAGATTGTTGAAAGCTATCAGAATTGCCGCGAATACAGGACTTGGCGAGCGAGGCGAGCTAGCCGAGTATAACGCTAGTCAAGTCTTGG
>JAABUW010003541.1_pt1 | contig 22181 bp, 20 predicted proteins | sample 5560081 | NCBI WGS metagenome assembly JAABUW01 (sample SAMN10711882, study PRJNA513363) | rock metagenome | isolation source: Antarctica rocks | place: Antarctica: Victoria Land, Knobhead sud
CACACGTCGGGCAAAAGTAGCGGGTATGAGTCTTCGAGCTCGCGTACGATGTACACCTCGCAAGAACGTCAGCGCCAGGTGATTCTGGGAGCGACACAAATCCTTCGAAGAGACCGCTCGACGTGTGACGGCAAGATTTGCAATGGCATAGCTCCGTCTTCGCGGGGAGGGGCTGTTCGTACGGGATGTGAAAGGCTGCACAAAGACAGGTGATGGTTGCAGTAGACATCTCGAGCCACCAGGAGGATCAACAAAGTTTCAAGTCTTCGAGTTGTACACTCTGATCAACTTCCTTGGTCGGGAAAAACAACAAGCGGCTTCTCAGCTTGGACTTCAGGGATTATCTGGGCACCGTTGTCGGGTTAGAGGTGGTAAAGTGGACTCTTCGTTTAGAGAACACTCGCTGGTACCTTCATAGTCGAAGATCATCCGCTTATCACTTGTATGTCCGATCGAGTCTTGTGCAGCCCATTTAGCAGACCAGTTGATTATACACACGAGGGCGATATCATGATAAGTCGAGAGCAAGACAAGGAGGAGAGGTGCGTCCGGAAATATAGCTGATCGTGGTCCAAGCTTCGGCTTGACCTCACCTCTCTCACTTCATCTCCCAAATACTTCCACTCCATGAAACTCCGTGTTCCAATTCTAAAGCGGTCCTTGTTGCTTGAAGCAAGAGTCTGACCATCGTCGCGCTCTCCATGGGTTCGCTAAGCTACACTCTCGGCTGCGAGCAGTAGAGCCTACTGTGACTGCTGCTATTGACGAGGAACGCAACTGAGATGAGTCCCACCAGCTGTTCGCAGCCCGACTGATCCGGATAGGATGTCAATTGCGCAAATTGGAACAGACCGCCTTCTTAGATGTGGCGATATTCCACCAAGTGCAGGCGAAGACTGTTCTCTAAGACCGCTGATTAGCTTCCACACAGCTCCCGCTGGAACCGCTGGTTCGGTAATGTGGGTGCCACGAGGGTGGTGACACAGCAAGCCCCGAGCACACATGAAATTCGCTTAGCTTCTGCGGGTCAGCTCTTTGAGACTATCTTAGTACGTCGCACGACTCGCACTCACCGTAGGTGTAAAGACTTCACCCGCGAAACCTTCGAGCATAACGCAGCAAAGGCGAAGCACTCTAATACATCCCTCATCGAAGCAAGATCCCGTACGTTGCTTTTGCGCGAACACCTGAAGAACTGCACAAATTGGAGCAGCGCATCGAAACCTGCGAAGGCACTACGGCTGCGCGTACAACAATTACGGCACCGAAGTATATGGCATCCGCCAGTTCAAAAATAACTAGACATTTTCACCCTGCAGGATGGCGAACTCAAGATCCAGTGCTGGCTCCGTCAAGCAGACCTTTGATACTTTTGAACTCCTGGAGAATGTGCTTCTGCATCTACCACTACAAGATCTCATCCGCATGCAGCCCCTCTGCCACGCGGTCAAATCAGTCACAACGGAACCGCCAGCTTTGAGGAAAAAGCTCTTCCTCCGTCCAGACCCTTGCGTGAACAAGCCAGTTTGGTACCGCGGCTGCAACAACAATACTCTAGCGGGTCAAGCAGCAAATGACTACATCGCTTCGGCCCGTGCCACGCAGGTCTCTCCCGTCGTGTTCACAACTGCGGTGTGCAACCCTCTCATCCTGCGCAGTTGTCACGGCAGGACAAAACGACTGCGTATTCACCTAGATTCCACCCACCAAATTAGCACCGAGTACTCCACAGACCTCGAACCCTGCTTGACGCTTTCGCGACTCCTGGAGCTCCCGGACCATGCCAGCTGCCGGGCTATGTTCATCACGCAGCCTCCCGTTGCGGAAGTCATCGTCATGCAGCTAGCATCCGTATACCGTCAAGACATAGTCAAAAACATGGCAGGAGTTACGCTCGGAGACGTTGTAGATGCTCTACTTGAGGATGCTTTCCTAGAATGTCTAGATGTTGTACAGATCCGAGTTCCTGGTGCGAAGATGTTCCGGATCGAGGACCTGGACACGGTGAACCGGTTGGCGAAGGAAGTGCCATTGCCCGGGAAAGTGCGACAATTCGATGAACTTCTTCACTCGTCTTGGGCAAGCAGCGTCAGTCACGAGGAGGCAGTGTGCGTGCATCACTCCCTTGACAGCGTCCTTTGGATGACATAATGCTGACAGAATGTAGTGATACGTTCAACCCTATCTGCAACCCATGGACGATGTTGCCTCCCTTTATGGCTCAAAGCGACCTTCTTCAGGACGCCTTCGCTCCATTTCCAGCCCCTCCGTCTCCCCTGACGGCTCCGCCTCTTCCTCTCCATTTGCTCCCTGCGGACTGGCCCCCTGAACCAGAAACTGGACCGCTCTGGGCTGCGGCGATGGAAAGATATGGAGCAGCAACCACGAACAATAAACGGAGACACGGCGAGATCTAACGCAAATGATGCGCTCCATTATCCTGACCCACGATGCAATTGTGCACATGTGACGGTAGCGATACCGCTTCGCGCGTGATGGTCAAGGCGGAGACGGTGTTACGGCTGCGAGAAGTACACATCGACCAGTCGCGGCTTGAAAAGTTGCACTTGGTTGTGGTGTCTATGTGTAAATTCTAAGACAAGCTGTGTACCTTCCACAGTGCCAGGGTCATGCGTGTGCTATTACATTACATCATCCCCGTCCAGCGACTCTCCTCTTCTACTCGCGAGGTATATCCGGCCGGTCTCGTACACACCCAGATACAGACCGCTTCCGAGCATCGTCCACATACCTCGCAGAAGTCCGCCTCGAAACAAGCCTTTGATACCAGCATCTGCTACGATTTCTCGTGCAATCTGCATGCTTCCCTTCCGACTCGGAGGCTTTGTGAGGTTCTTCACTGCATCTTTTACCGTCTGCTTTGCGTCCTGGACCGTCTTTCCTGTTGCATCCACTACAGCGCCCTTCCCAGGCTTCTGATCTTCAGCAGCACTTTCCGCCGCGGCAAGCATAATCCGCGTCTTCACCACATCCACCGGCGTAGTAACGACAGCAGCCAGACTACCACCAGTGCCAGCGCTCACAGCAGTAATCAGGCCACCTTCCAGCAGCGTGTTCGTGCGTATGCCCTTCTCGTCCCGATACCGCTTGATGCTTACTTTTATCCTTTCAAATAATGGAAACTGCAACGCTGTGAAAGGCAGGTTCCTCCCCGCAAGCGCAGTATACCCTCTCCACAGCGCAAGCGGGTTCGATTGGAACCTCCGTATCGTTTGAAGCGTGGCATTCACCCTCGGCTTTCCAGGAGAGTTATCCACCATCTGTGCATTCTGCTTGATGACCTCTGCCGGTGTCAAGATAGCACATGACACCAGCTCCGCGGTCCCAGAGGCCGCGGCGTGGATCAATGGCTGTGGCAGGAAGGCTTTCCCATTGACCGTTGGATTTCGATCCGATATTACGGACTTCACGCCCTCGTATGTGGTAAAGAATGCCCCGGAAGATGGTAACGTTGCTATAATAACGCTCCCGACTCCTTGATACCCTCCGCGAAACAACGCGCGGTTGACAGCTCCTTCGGCGCCATTGGTGTAGATGCGCTTGTAGTCCGGGGACTGTATGCGGGTTTTGATGGTGTCGAGGGGGTATACGATCAAGTCGACGGTGAATGCAGCGAAGGCTCCTGCGATCCAGATGTCGATGTTGGAATTCGAGGACATGTGGATGTCCTTTGCACACTGTATGCGGGAGGAGGAGGAGTCGGGATGGTGACGATTGTGTGTTATCTTTTGGGACGATCTAATCAGCCCGATCTCGGCTGGCACAAATGCCAAGCTTTCGACATTCACTTTAGCGTTATGCAGGAGCAACAAAGCCGCCTCCGCCTCGATGCATCCTCCAACGTATCATATTTACGACAGTTCGTCCGCGGATGAGCCTCCATCCCCCAACACCACTTCGACCTTCTTGCAGGGCTTGATATCTGCTTGCGGTCGGTCCTCTGGAAAGTTTGATCCCGGCCCATGGGATGAGACGAGATAATTGTTGCTCGGCCTCGTCGACACGCCCGAAAGTGTACTTACCTACAACCGTATTCCAACCGACGTGGACTCACACGAGCAACAACACCACCACCAGGTGGAACTCGGCACACCACCATGGTTACGTGGACCAATGCTCAGGCATCAGCATTCTGATAAGCCATTGCTCGGCTCGACAGTGTGCGTACGCAACACTTCTACATGGGCTGGACGCACAGCCAATGGTCGAAGCTGAGCCTCCGCCATATGTTCTCCAGATGTTCTTGGTAATTTACGCGCAGACGAGCTGCTCCAGGGTGCTGGCCATATTGATCCTTGCCTCACGTGTCGCGCACGGCCGGTGTCATCTCGTTAATCAGCTCCGCCACAATTTTTCTACGACTCCACCAATCAGCGTAGTGGATCTGAAGCGGATGTTCGATTCTACACCCACCACCGTTCCGCGCTGAATGCGTCCTTTGCCATGGGATTGACTTGAGGATAAGTACGAATTCACCAATCTGGCGGATGCTCTATGGAGTGCCAAAATAGACCGTGGATTCAAGCGCGGAACGAAGTCTCGATGTGTGGATCACGTCTCAGGTGTGCACGTACTATTGTATAAGTTGAGGTATGAGGACGTCCTTTATCCCATGTGGTTCATTCTTCATATCTCGGCTTCTCTTCGATCTATCGCAACCAACAGACCTACCTCCTTAACATCATTGGCTTGACAACCATCTTTTGCTTCGAGCATATCCAACCGCAACCATGACTATCGATCCCTACGCCAACTGCAACTTCTCTCTAAACACAACAGAATTCTGCACGCTCGACACCTGCTGCCTCGCCCAATCGAGCTTCCTCTACATTCCGAACTATGGGGCCAATATGTTCTTTGCGGTCTTCTTCGCCCTTTTCATCATTCCACACATCGGCCTAGGAATATGGTTCCGAACTTGGGGATTCATGGTCGGCATGGTCATCGGCCTCATCCTCGAAGTGCTCGGCTATGTCTCCCGAGTCCAGCTACACGACAACCCATTCGCCAACAACCCCTTCCTACTCTATCTCATCGCCGTCACGATCGCACCAGTCTTTCTCACCGCGGCTATCTACCTTTGCCTCACGCGTATGATGGTGCTACAAGGAGAACACTTGGCTCGCGTCAAGCCACGCACAATCGCCATCGTCTTCATGACCTCAGACTTCCTCAGCTTGGTGCTGCAATCGATCGGCGGCGCGATGGCAGACACCGCGGACAACCCGGCAGACTCCCAGACGGGCATCAATGTCATGATCGCAGGTTTATTCTTGCAAGCTATCTCCATCGCGGCTTTCATTGGGGTCTTTATGGATTTCTGGTGGAAGTGCCGTAAGGGCCAGCTCGATATGAGCCCGGACAAGCAACGGATCCGACAAACTGGCATCTACAAGATCTTCTCCTGGAGTCTGCTCCTTGCAGCTCTCGTTGTGCTGATCCGATCGATCTTCCGTGTCATTGAGCTGTGGCAAGGTTTTGAGGGAGAGCTGTGGAACAATGAGACGGACTTCTTGATTCTGGATGGTTTGATGATCGCGATTGCTATCATTTGCCTGACGGCGATGCATCCTGGATTTGCATTCGGCAGGTCGATGTGGCAGGCGGCGAACTGGACGTTCAAGACGAAGAAAGGGGCGCAGGTTGAGATGAAGAGCCTCCACAGCCAGAGTGAGAGTCAGACGAATGTTATGTCGAGGTGACATGCCTCGTGAACGAGAAGCACAGCTAGACGTTATAGATATAGATTCGCCATGACATACGTTCGACGATACAGGCCCTACTGCCCCAGCGGCGAAAATCTTCTCAAGTATCGCTTCACAGTCAGATGATGAATCGGAAGGAATGTCAGTCAGACACTCCCCAAGCAGCGAAGATCGCATGAGCTACTGGACGGCGACTTGTTTTATAGACCGCTTTAACGCTGCCATCGAAAAACCTTGAAGGAGGTATTCACTGCGAGCGAGTAGAAGTCTCTTCGGCATCAAAGATCCTAGCGCTGTCATACGTGACTAGACTATGGGTTATACGTTGTTTTACAATGATATACACTTCCCGAGACATCCCGCTAGAACGCTAAAACCCACTAAATCGCATCATCGATATCCACCTTCAAGCACCTTCTTCGCCCCCTCCAGCTTCGCTCTCAACGTCGGACTATCACATGCCGCTTCGCCATCCTGCAGGCCTTTAACAAGCCGTCCAAGACTCTCGACCACACCAAACAACAACGCCTTGTCTTTCAAGCCCAACGGCTTCCCTCCCGAGCCTAACCCAAGCAGAGCATTTACAGCCACGATCGCTGGATCCTCTGGCGTTCGCGGAGACATCGGCGGGCTAACAACCGGAGGAGAAGTTGGAGAGAAACCATTAAGCGCACGTGGAGCAGGGCGTTTCAAGTCTTGGGAGCTGTGACTACGGCGCGGGAGCCCTCCGACACCAGAGTCAGCGCGCTCGGATGAGGAGTCGCTTCCAAGTTTTGAGCTAGGATGGTTGAGCCGGATTGCGGTCGCAGGGCGGCTGAGAGTTGTCGAGGTGGCCACGATAGGCCAGTCCGCGTTGTCAGGTGAATGCCAGCCCTCGGTGGCGGTAGCGAAAGTGGCTATGGTACTTGTGCTCTCCGTCGATAGGGTTCGTTTGTGCAAGTTCCGTTCTATCTGCCGAAGCTTCTCCGGCGTTTCTGGGCTTGGTGGAGGATACATGTCTAGATTGTGTTCGAAGTCCTCATCGCCGTCTTCCAATTGTTGGTCCTCGTTGTCTGCACCGGCAGCAACCGGGCCCCGCGCTGTTGCTGTTGATGTCGTCGAAGCGTCACTAGAAGTCGACTCTCGCCTCCCATAAGCCTTAGCCGCACTAAGCAGGAAGTAGTTCTCGTAGTCAAAAGCGTCCTCGCGGTCTTCGTGCGCCACGACAGGCGGCGATGGTTCCGATTCTGCGTCTTCGTAGACGCTATCTCCAGCTTCTGACTGATCATCACGTATGGGCGTAGGCGCATCTGCCGCGATTCCAATGGTTGGATCATGCTTGACACCTTTTGCGAGCTCGATCGATCGTTGCGATTGATGGTGTGAATAGCGGTGCTTCGAAGCCTGGACGATAGCTGTGCCACTCGGCGTTCGCTTATGGAAGCCTCCAGGAGCTTGGTTCTGATGGTCCGCGCTCGGCCGTCTGTGCTTTAGAAGAGAGTTCGTGATACTCTCTCGACTGCCTCGCCTCCGCTCATCTCCTCCTTGCTGCTGCATCATGCGCTCCTGCTCGGCGAACGCGTTGCGACTCGATGTGACTACGGGATCGGGACTCCAAGTCTGTCCCACAGCCTGCGCCATATTCGGACTGTTGTTTTGCGACGTCCACCCGACTCCAGCATTAGTGTCAAGTGCAGGGCGACCATAAGTTGGCGAACTCGTATAGAATAATTCCGGCGAGTAAGACGTGGCGTTGTTGAGCGGAGATGGTTCGCGCAAATTCACCATGCTTTGCCTGCGAAGACTATCCTCCTTTGCACGCTCCCTTAGACTTGAGATCCTGCCTTTCAGACTGCTCATCTGTTCCCGTAGATCTTCTGTTCTCGAAGGAGATTGTTGGACGCCAATACCATCCTCCCCAGACCCACGTCGATCCATTGGAGTAGATACTGCATGGTACTGCCCGTCATCCTCAACGAGAGGTTCGAGGTTAGACTCAGGAGAGCCTTGGACTCGTGATGTCCGTCGTCGTAGTACACCGAGAGAATCGTAACTTCTGCTTCCTCGCAGTGCGTTGTTCCAGTTGGGATCTGATGAACTGGGTGGCAACCGTCCGTTCGACAGAACAGGGCTGGTAGTGTTCTCCAAAGCTGTATATGGCCGATCGAGGATCTCCGTCTCACTAAAGCCACGCGAGTGGCCTTGATGGTAGTCTTCAGCAAGATGTGGAGCACTAGCTTGCACGGATAGTCTGTTCTGTCTGGTGTTTGTGCGCTCGTAATGGGGACGGTCGTAGATGGCTCGATTCCTGCTAGCATATGTCTTCGTTGGAGTCACGTACGATGAGCCGACAGAGGTTGCGCGCTTGAGATTTGCTGTTGTCAATGGTGCGACCAGGTCTCGTGCGCCTCGCAGGTTACCTTCCATAAGCTGTAACACCGTTAGATCCAACCTTGACACTAGCAAGGCATATTGCATACATTCAATCGTTTCTTCGCATTCGCGAGAATCTCTTCCGCCCGCTGGCTCAACAATGCCGAAGTATGTTCGTCTTCTTCCTGTTGTCTGCGTTGCTCTAGAAGCTCACCGCCGATACTTGGTTCATATGTCTCTTCCGTAGGAGTCAAAGCCTCGTCCTCTTCATCTGTACTTCCGCTCTCTTGACTCTCATACTTTGCCAGAAACTGTGGCAAGGACACCATATCGTCGCTGTCAATCGAGCTACTACCGACACTTCCACGTCGAACATCATCCTGTTCTGGCGCAAGATTGCCAACATCCATGAGTGTAGGCGACGAGCCGTATGCCGAGTCGAAGTTTTCAAACTCGTCGTGCGCCGGTTGCGCAGTCGTCACCTGCATCCCGCTGCTCGTAGTACGACTCCGCAATAGCATCATCTTGCGACTCATCAACCCGCGCTTCTCCTTCTTCGGCGTCGTCATGTTGCCGACACTGCTGCTAGTGCGTAGGCGGATGGTTTCGTCCGTCGTGTTGCGTAGGTAGCTGGGACTGGGTGGTCGGTCTCGTCTCCCGTGTCTCGGCGGCGAGTTCACAGGCGCATATGCTCGACGCTCGTTCGGCAGCACCATGTCCGGGTTGGTGAGAGTCGGCGAGGGCAGCGAAGGAAGCGGTTTGCGCGCCATAACACCCTCCATGGTCGGGCCCATTGCCTGCATAGTCTGTGTAGCCATGGGCGCAATTCCTTTTTCATGCAGTCTGCGAGTGCGGATCCCCTTCCCGCTGCGAGCTGGGGTCGCTTGGTTCAATGCTCGCTAACCCAGGCGGAAACTGCAGCTAGTGGACGAAAGTCTCGGGGGGCTTCCCTGTGTTGCCTCTCGGTTGTCCCTATATTTCCTCCGAGAACCATGACACCCGTTTCCTGCTAACGAGAATAACAGGACAACTGAAAACAAGCACCCACACGGAAGTATGTACAATTGGAAACGAATAATGCGAGAAATAAGATAGGATATTCAGTTTTGCCGGACCAGGCCACCGGGAGTGATTCTTTCGAGCGATACCAGGAACAGGTTTAGCGTGTGATGAAGAAGGATGAAGAAAGATCCAATACCAATAAACCTCGTATCTGACTGGCCAGCCGTGTCGACTATTTTCGTCGTCACAAGAAGGTGAGGTTGAAGGGACTCATCTTGAGCATCACAGTCAACAATCAGTGCAAGTGCAAGTGCAAGTGCTGTACAATACGATTGCCACGATCAGAGTGCAGGTTCCGTCCCTGTTGTTTCTGCTAGGTTCAACGGTCGGCGCCCGCACGGAGGCTGACACAACCTTAATACGGATGGTCGGGCGAGGGGCTACACGCCGAGACATATGTACTCCTTCCCTATCATACCTTACCTGGCAGATACCGTAATCACTTCTGTACTCCAAGATGATGGCCCCAATAAGCACACTCAACACCAACGGAGCTTCTAGGCCTGTCCTTCGCATTCTGGCTTCGATCAGATCACGGCAACGATGTCCAGTAGGTTGTTCTGGAGAGGACGAACAGAGAGAGCGTACATCGTCTACGGCGTCGCTGAAGTCGTTGAAGTGGCGGAAAGGAAAGCGATCCCGACATCGGCAGCAGCATTTGCTGGAAGGCAGCGCGTGTCCAGGAAAGCCAGCAGTCCTGGCCACTGGATCATCACCATCGATACAGAGTAGTTTTGACAGCATTCTATAGCAATGTGGAGACCCGTTCGCTGATAGCTCGGAGCGAAGTTCTGGAACCTTGATGGCTTGGCTCGCTTGGATGCTCTACTTCCCCACAAGCCAACACCATCTCGTTATTCCTTCATCCATATGCCGGTATTCACCATCAGCAAAAGCGCTGCGTTCAACGCAAATCCTTCCGACGGCTGCCCAAACATAAGATAGAACGTACGACCACCAACTCATCCATCATTAACAGCCGCACTTTTTGTGGCGAACGCGAGCTGAGTCCATACTCCACTACCCCGCCTCCATATCAACAGACCCCGCGCGTTTCGTCCACGTGGGCATAGAGGACGAACAGTGCCTCGGCGAGAGGTAAGTCTGGATATCCACCGGTTGTCTTTACGAGGCAATTATAAAATCTTTCCATCGTGTGATCTCATTTGTGTCGATCTCATCTGTATATCTCATCTTTCCTGATTTCGTCTGAATATATTCCTTCACAGAACAGGACAATTTTCGTAACTCTCAAACCTCAACTCATCCTTAAAACGCAAGAATCATGGCCGAAGAAATTCCCAAGCAAGGAAAGGCCGGCGTAGTGGTGAACGAGGGTCCCGACTTCAAGGTGGAAGTCCAGATGGTTGATGTGCCTGAACCAAGTGCGTCCGGATCCCTTCTTCTGTCACCTTCGCCCTCACGTGCTCAAGTTCGAGAGTCCTCACTAACCGTGCTCAACCACAGAGGATGACGAGCTCCTAGTCCGCCTCAACTGCACAGGCTTGTGCATGTCAGACGTACATTTCATGTTGAACGATTGGGCCCTCCCGAAAATGAGTGCCTTCGGCGTACGCTGCGCAGGCCACGAGGGAGCAGGTGTGGTAGTGAAGCTGGGTAAAGCCGTGAAAGGCTGGAAAGTAGGCGACCGGGCTGGAATCAAGCCTATATTGGATGTGTGTCATATTTGCGAGGAGTGCTGGAATGGACGTAGGTGGATGGTCAGGGCGGGCGTAGTCGTTGGAGAATATTATGCTGATTCACAGCTGTGCAGGCGAGAACTACTGTCCCGGCGGCATCCATACCGGTCTAATGGCCTCTGGCACCTACCAACAGTATCTTACATCGCCCGCCATCTATACTTCCCGAATTCCGGATGGGGTCGAGGACGCAGTTGCTGGGCCGATTATGTAAGATGTCCTCTGAGCTGCCTTGGGCATCTCTCATACAGACACTAACTCATCCCGCGACTTATAGGTGTTCTGCTTCCACCATGCACCGTGCCCTCATAGACTCCGACCTCAAGCCTGGTAACTGGGTTGTCTTCCCAGGAGGAGGTGGTGGTGTAGTAATCCAGGGCGTGCAGCTAGCAAAAGCGATGGGGATGCGACCGATTGTGGTTGATGGTGGGGACCAGAAGAAAGAGATGAGCATGAAGCTGGGTGCGGAGGCATATGTGGATTTCACGAAGGAGAAAGATGTCGGAGCGAAAGTCAAGGAGATCGCGGACGGGGTCGGCGCGCATGGCGTTCTCGTCACAGCGTATCAGTCATACAAAGGTCGGTGAAATCCTGACCCTCGTTTGCAGTTGATGCTGATGTCTACGCAGATTCCTTCAACTTCGTCGGAAATCGCAAGGGAGCAAAGATTATGTGTATCGCTCTCCCACCCGCCGGTGCCGTCAATCTTGGAGCGGAGCCCAGCCAATTCATCTTTAATAACATACACGTCATCGGTACATTGGTCGGAACGATGCAGGATACTGCTTCGGCACTCGACTACGCGAAACGAGGGCTGCTGAAGCCGATCCATGAAGTGCGAGGGACTTCGAGGTGGAACGAGAGTGTGCAGGCGCTGAGGAAGGGTGAGATTGCTGGGAGGATTGTTATTGAGTGAGTATCATGTCCGATCGAGCTGTGGTGTCGGAGGTAGAAGCTGACTTGTGCCTTTAGTTTCAATAAAGATTAGAGAACACACAGATTCACGGAGATGACAGCGGCACGTCATTGCGGATGGCATCGTCCGATGTAGCATATCGCAAATCTACTCGAACATGACCTAATTTCTTGATACCACAAGCAGATGCAGCAACGGATGGCACGGCAGCTCGAAGTTGGGGACGAGTGTGTCTATGATAGGAATTGCGTGCTCGCGCTCAGCATGCCACATACGGATGGTAATTAACCAAATCCTCCTCTATCATAGTCCACAGCGTCAAAGGTCATCACCCGTAAGATCCTCAAAAATCTGGAAAGCCGCCTGCTCCATCTGCTTCCTACCAGAGATGACTTTCCCAGGCACCTTCATCCGGCCTTGGCTTGGCTTGAGACTCCTATTGCCTGCACTTGCCGACTCCTGAAGAACTCTTGCACCTGGGGAGCCATTCAGCTTCGTCGGGCTGTGCTGTAGCCTACTCTTCACCGGGCTCATCTTCGTAGTCGCCTTATTCTTCTCCGGACTAGGCGTGCTATCGATCGGCAGCGCACTCGCAGCCTGTGAGCTGAAGTCGAACGAATGACAGGTATCCGCATTCGATGGCAAGTCCATCGACCAGCGCTTTTCATCAACCAATTTCAGGAACTTCGCCAGCAGCTCATTGTTGCGCAGCGTCTGCCGACTTCCAAGCACGATTAACTTTGACTTTGCTCTGGTGAGGGCAACATTGACACGCCGCCAGTCTTTCAGCAGATCGCCGACAATGCCCGATGCGTTCGAGCGGACCATGGATAGAATGATGCACTCCTTGTCCCGACCTTGAAAGCGGTCTGCGGTATCGATGTCGACCTCCCGAGGCACACCAGCGAGTTTAAAAAGCCGTCTCATCAGCGCCAGCTGCGAGCGATAGAGCGAGATAACGCCAATATCCTTCGCTGGTACACCGATCGCTAGTAGACTGAGAACGAGCTGCGCTACCAGTGTAGCCTCGAGTTCGTTGGTGATGTTCTTGCCCGCGTTCAAGGTCTCAAACGCGGCCTTCCCAGCTGGGTCGATGTTCGCAAACACGACCTTACGCTCTGGTTTGCACAGTTCGTTCAGCCAGCATCGTCCCAACAGCGATGGCGTGCCGCATGAGCTGCTTGAGCCATGGAAAGCCGTAAGTGCAGAGAGGTCGATGTCCTGCAGCTTCCTATACGCAACAGCATCGGAGCCACATCTGAGCTTTCCGTTATATATCAAGACATTCGCCAGCGTCATGATCTCTTCACACATTCGATACTGCTTTCCAAGTGTTGCTACCGCTTCGGGTTGCTCTTCGCTCAGCTGGCGAAAGAGTGAGACATCTAGTCCGCCCTCCAGCGCAGCTTTGTTCTGAACCAGTGGCGGGAGTTGATAGTGATCTCCGACTAGAACAAACCTCCTTGCGTGCAGTAGCGGACCAAGAGAAATCGGCAACGTGATCTGACTTGCTTCATCAACAATGCAAACGTCGAACGCTCTGCGCTGGAAGATTGCATGACTCGTGCCCATACATGTGGTCGCGACAATCTGGCAGCCCAAATAAGCATTTTCGATCTCAGCAATACTTTTGCGCGGTGTGTCAGCGAGCAGACAAAATTCCCGGACTTGAGCATTGATCTTCGCAGGGACACCTATGCGAAGTATACTGTCCGCCGGTGCGATGTCGCGAATGTTGAGCAAAATGTTATCCACCGCGGTGTGGGTGTAGGAGCTCAGGAGGATAGATTTCTTCTCAGCAAGCAAGGCTCGGATGATGTGCGCAATGGTCGTCGTTTTGCCTGTGCCCGGCATGCCGAGGATCAGAGTGTAGTCCTGTGCGCTTAGGACTTTGGCAACTGTAGCTCTTTGATCCTCGTTCATCTGGCCTAGCTGCGAGGCCGGCAAGACTGGTGACGAGGCCACGGTGTCGAATGTTGGTTTCTTGCCAAGGATGAGCTGATTGCGCAGCTTCGCGTTTATGGGATGCGAGGACATGAGGCCAACGAGGTTGCTCCGGACCTTTGCGAGCCCATTGGCGAACTCGTCCTTATCGATTCGGTAGAGCATTGGCAAAGCGGAAGTCGGTTGCGTCGTATCGGCATCTTTGCCTACGGTCATGATTCCTTTGAGGTTCTGGCTCTTTCCATGATCGAAGTCTGGTAACCGCTGTCTGGCATTCCCCAGCTTCCGGTCCACAGCCACGGTAACATTGTGCTTGCCCACTGTAAGGAGGTACCCAGTCGCAAGTGCCCACTGGCCACACTCAGAAGAGACCACCACAGGCTCACCAGCAGTCAGCTGACTGCCTTCGGTGAAGGAGGTCCCAAGGTTTCCACCCGAACGAGCAAAGACGTATCCGAAGCGAGCAATCTTGCCACCAGCACCACTAATGCCCTCAGTCACTGACGACGCAGCACTCGCTGTTGTCGATGTCAGATCCCGTGAGATGATGAGATTGCCAAAGCAGCGGCCGACAGCCTCGCGCTTGGTGGAGTCCATCGTCCATAGTTCTTTCCTTATCCTGCCTATGTGACTCTCTTCGAACGTAAGCAAGCGGTCCCACTTCACAAACCACTGTTTGAGGGCGGCCACCTGGTTGGGTCCCATCGTCCCGAGCAGTAGATGGCCCACCGTCTCTGCCCACACAGCACCGTGATTCTGCTTGCCATCGTCCATCATCCCAGCAGACTCCGCAGAACCGTCCTCAGCTAGAGCGTGGTACGTAAAACAGGACGCTTGAGCAAAGCATCTACCGCACTTGAACGTATTCCGGGCAAGCCCTGGCAGCCCTGATTCCTCGATCTCCTGGGTAAGAGGCGGTGGTTCCTCCTGATCCATGACAGGGTGCTTCGCCCGGTGATGAAACGCGGCCAGTCTATTTCGTTGTTGAATCATGCTGCGCATCTCGATGACTGGTGGTGAGATGCGAGTCATTGTGGAGCTTTCGAGGTAGTACAGGATGCCAGAGGTAACGCTTGTGTCGTAGCGATCGGACATGAGCAGTGTGTATAGGGCGGTCTGTACCATATGACCCGCGGCATGTGTGGTTTTCCCGGTCTTGACTTCGACCGGGTAGACGAGTTTCCGGTTGTTCGGACGGTCAACGATGGTAGCCTGGACAGTAGCATCGATATTGCCATTCAAGCCGTATCCTGGCGACCAGATATGCTCCTCGATAGCGATGACTTTGCTGATGCTCATCCGAAGCTTTTCAACCTGTGGACCATCAACAATAGCAACATCCGACGGCTGTTCGGCGACATATATGCGGGCCCAAGACGCCATCTCGCCCATCTTCGCTTTGATCTCCTCTATAGCAAGCGTGGTATCTTGCATGCCCAGTTCCCACAAGCCATCTACATGGTTTTCGACAGTCGTTTCCACGACATCAGCCAAGAACTCTTCATCCCACCGATTTGTCGAAAGAGCTTGCTGGAATATTTCGTGTAGTATGGTTCCATAGATCATAGGCTTCCTTTGCTCGCTTGGTCCCCTGACGCGATCCTTGAAGACTGCCTTGCGGGTACAGTCGTACGAGTCCGCGACCGTACCGGCGGAAAGCATGTGATCAGGATGGATGATAAGCAACGGACTGTCCGGTGCATCAGAGATTAGGATCTGGCTTGGTCGGCTCGACACTGGCATGGCATCGAGAGGTTTCCGAAGGCTTGTGACGTGTACAATAGTCTCTCTTGCCAGGGGTGTAGTGGCCCACGAGTCTCGCAGTGTGATCGCAACCGTCCATGATGCATGCTCGCCTTCGGCGACAACGACTTTCTCAGGACAACGCCTCCCTTTCGCATTGGTGTACTCTCCATCCACGACCTGCTTGACAACATATCGTTCGAACTGTCTTCGATTCGGTGGCACACCAGCCTTCGAGGAAGTCGCTGATTCGGAGTTACTACCACGGTCCTTGGACATATAGGATGCTTCGGGAACGGCTTGTTTGAAATCCGAAATCTATCGATTGATGAGCTATCTACCCTTTCGGCATGGCACCTTCGAATTGGATTGACTTGCCCTATATGCCTGAGTTGCACTGATCTCGGCCTGTGCAAATGCTGCTTCGTCAATGCCATCACTTCCGAACTCATCATCGTCATCATCAAATTCATCCACGACTATCGGATGTTTGGCTTGTCCCGTGGGTTGGGCACCGTTGCTATTGCCACTGGCGGCCATGTGCGTCTGTGGTGGAGGATCTGGATGTGCTGGAATCTGTTGTAGCGGTCTCTGATGTAGCGGTGGAGGTTGCGTCATGAGCTCTTCCAAGTCCTCCGCTGACAAGTCGAGGTCATCACCAAACTCGTCGAATGTGGCAGACGCTATGGCTGGCAACGGCTTGGCTAGTGGTGGTGTTCGTTGTGGGTATTGCCTGCCACCACTGACAGTACGTGCTATGGTTGGTCGCCGGTATGCTGGTAGTGGCGCCTTGCTCTTCAGTTGAAGAGGTGCAGATAAGACAGCATCCGCGACAGCAAGTGTCTGCTTGTTGTCGGTGTGGTCGGGTTCTGGACTTGAGTGACGATGCTTTGCCGGGTAGCAACCCTGTGCAGGCACCGTTGTAGGCTTGGCCGGAACTTGAATGTCGAGACCGGTAGGTCGCGCTTGACTCGATTGCTGCTTCTCCTGAAGCGGACTCGCTAATGGTACGCCATCGACAGCCAACACACCACCAACTTCAGGCAGTGGACTGGAGCTGGACGGCGCATCCACCATAACAGCGGCCTTTAGTGGAGAAGTCTCCAGCTTCTGAGACGCAAGCGACTCCTGAAGCTTCTCGACCATCGCAGCGACCTTACTCCTGCCTGCTGAATCAACAACCGGCTGTTCCTGAACAGTCCCAATACTCAAATTCGTTTGCGTGCGCCTCCGTTTATTTTTGCTGGTCGGCCAGTGGTTGCCGGTGCTTGCCCATCTTCTCAGCCCAGCGCTTTTAACGGGCGTCTCGAGTCTCCTGGGAGAAGCTTGAAACATGAGCTGGTCGAACTCGGGTACCTTCACTCCATCCTCGGTCGGCTGGTCGGTCCCGTACCGTTTCCAAAGATCGGCGGCCGGGTCTGCCTCTGGTGTTGTCTTTGCGCCGGGCACAGCTGTACCCGCAAAGAAAGCAGAAGCCTCCTGCCTTTGTGAAGAAGTGTTCGGACACGACGGCGAAGAGCTTCGGGCTCTTTTGCGTTTGCGACTCGGAGTCAGAAGGTTCGAGGAGCTGTTTGGAATCCAGCCAATGTGTTCCTCCGGTGATGGCTGTCGCACCGTCACCAGCTTCGAGCTGTCGTCGTAGTTGCCAATTAAATCTTCCAGCGGTAGTCTTGTGCCTGGTGTGCACGGGAAGGTGTGTGCATGCGGGAGCTGTGGCGTGTCCGACTTCTGCTTGGATTTCGCACTCGTGACACTCGAACTATACTGACGCTCTAAAGCACCAGTGGCGGTTGCCTGTCCTTGCGATTCTTTTGCACGGATCACAGTGCTTGCTCCAGCAGCTCCACTCTCAGCATCGTCGTCTTGACCCGATCCACACGGTTCTCCAGCCACGAACTGAAATGCCTTGAGCTTCGTCTTGGCTTGTGATGTTGCGGGTATGGGAGGCTTAGTGCATGGTGTATTTGCATGGGTCTCAGCAAGAGGCGGTCTGTTCTGTCCCCGCCATTGGCCCGGTCGAGGCTGTTCTGTCAGCAATGGGTCCAGATAAAAGCATCTCACCAGTGTCTCACCTTAGTCTTGTTGTTATCTTGCTCGAAGAAGCTCTTCGTCCGACTTGCCATCGGAGCAGCAAAAGCAATATTACGAGCAACGCGACGAGCAAGCTGTGGTCGCTTACGATGGTATAGCCATAGCAAATTGTGCTGGTGGTGTTGATGGTCGTGGTGATGTTGAAGCCGGCGCGTGTGAAGTGGACGCGATGGATATTAGTGGCGGGGCTGGCCGCTAGCGCCATCTGCGCGCCGCCACGTGACCAAAATTACAACTTCATCTAAGTTCAAGATCTGTCTTTTACTTCAACCTCCATCAACACAATAGGCTTCAGATTACGGCGTCCCTAACTGGCTTGCAAGATGTAGGTAACACGATACTGGAATTACTCCTGTATTTATAAGTAGAATGTCCCATCTTCCTCAATTCTTGCTCTCCGCATCGTGAACAATCTCTCCACGCTTTTCAGCCAGTGTAGTCGCTCGAAACTTGCTAGTGTCAAAGAGATGGCTCGAATCTTACAATGGATCGTCGCCTACGCTGCGGTGGTGGCTGCGCTGCCGGCGCCACCCGCTCAAGGATGGTACGTCCATTCTCCTCCACGAGGACACGAATCAGGGGAGTACAGCGGCTCATATTTGTTCTGCAGGTCAACATCGGCGTCGAGTGCGGTGCTACCCAGCCATGTAGTACACAAGGAGCGGTAGGTCGTTCTCAGCTGTCGCACCATGAACGAGGGCATTGCAGTAACTGATCTCGATTTCGTAGGTCACCCTCGACCTCGAGAGTGATACCACTAACACATGTCGTCCATGAAGAACGGTATGATCGCTCTCTTCGCGGGCGCTTCCTGCGATGGTACTACAATGGCTGATATGTGCTTTATAGGAACCTGTTAGCGTCGAGATGGGTCAGGCGTGACCGCGTCCCACCTTCTACGAAGCTGCCAATACGGATTGGATTAACACAGAGAAATCTAGAAAACGGGCCTAATTACTTGAGGGATATCGCTGACCCTCACTCGCATAACTTTGGCAAACACTGGACGGCGGAGCAGGTGATTGACGCTTTTAAGCCTGCCCAGGATACTGTTGATGCTGTTCGTTCCTGGCTCGTGGACGCCGGTTTCAGCAACAGGTCGATCACACACACGCAAAACCAAGCATGGCTCGCCTTTGATGCAACAGTCAATCAGATGGAAGAACTGCTTCACACTGAATTCTGGGAGTTCCAGGACCATCACACTGGAAGCATCGCTCCGGCCTGCGACCGTTACCATATCCCGCGGCATGTCCAGAAGCATATTGACTACATTACGCCCGGAATCAGACTCCTGCCGCCTTTGCATAGTCCCCCGAAGCATATGAATCGGGGTCTAGCCGACAACCACAGCACTGAGAGTGGACACAATCATACGGAAGTATACGGCGAATGGGCCTTTCCGCCTTCCTGGATTGAAGTGACGGACCCGAAGTCCAACCTGGAGGTTTGTAACCAAACAATCACACCTGCATGCATATCGGCCCTGTACGACATTCCGCCCGCACATCTGGCGGACCCAAGTAATAGCATGGGCATTTTCCAAACGTCGATGCAAATGTGGGATCAACCTGACCTCGACAACTTCTTTGATTGGTACACGGATATCCCGGACGGCACACACCCAGTGAACAAACTCGTCGATGGCGCCGTGGCCACATCGAACATCTCCACCGCTGGTCCTGAAGTGATGCTTGACCTAGAAATTGCCTACCCCATTGGTATGCTTCCCTCATCACTACAACAAACTTAGGGTCCTTGCATGGCTAACGCGATCCACCTAGTTTATCCACAGACCATCACTATCTGGAACGTCGACGACATGCACAAGCAGGCTAGTGAAATTGGCCCAAATGGTAAGTACACCAGTGGATGAAACCCTCTTTCTATTCAGGGCGAACACTGACCCACTGCCGTCGCTCATAGCGTTTGGCAAATACAATGGAATGTTTAACACCTTTTTGGATGCGATCGACGGATCATATTGTACGAGCTGCGCGTACGGAGAATGCGGCAACTTACCTAGGGTCGATCCCATCTACCCAAACATGCTTCCTGGACCCGACGGTTACCAAGGCGAACTTCAGTGCGGCGTTTTTGAGCCCACTAACGTGATATCCGTGTCTTATGGGTTTGTTGAGACAGAAGTACCCATTGCGTACCAGAAACGTCAGTGTATGGAGTTCCTCAAGCTAGGTCTCCGAGGCACCTCCTTCATCTTCGCGTCTGGCGACAGCGGAGTAGCCGAACATGCTTGTTACGGCCCGGACGAAGACATATTCAGTCCTTCGTGGCCTGGGAACTGTCCGTGGGTTACGACCGTTGGTGCCACAGGACTCTACAACAACCGTTCGGTCCACGAGCGAGAGTCAGCCGCCTTCGGCACTTATCCCAACTCGAGTCACATCTTCAGCTCAGGAGGCGGTTTTAGTAATGTGTACCCTGCTCCCTGGTACCAGGAAACAGCACTGGACGCTTTCTTCGGGGAGCACGACCCTCCGTACACCTCTTACAGTGGGTTGGTGTCAGACCACGCGAGTCCGTACGCTATGCCTGACGTTGCTGCTCTCGCCGGGACCAGTGGTGGAATATACAATCGTGTTGGCCGCGGGATCCCTGACGTAAGTCATTTAACTGAAGAGACGTCGTTTCCAATCGACTGATAACGTGTATAGGTTGCTACCAACGGCGATCAAAGCGTCACGCGGTTTCGTGGTTATTGGCTGCCTGGTAGCGGCGCAAGTATGTCGGCTCCCATCTTCGCTGCAATAGTAAGTTTACGTCCTGTTTCAACTCCACTTCTTGGTTTTGCTAACTCTACACCATCAGATCAATCGAATTAACGAGGAGCGCCTCGTGGCTGGGAAAAGCACGCTCGGATTTCTGAACCCAACCTTGTACAAGTACCCAGAGATGCTGAACGACATCACCAACGGCACGAACCCTGGGTGTAAGTTCTCTGCCTGAGTCACCACTGGCAACACGGCTGACACTCGCATAGGCGGAACACCAGGTTTCTCGGCAGTCGAAGGCTGGGACCCTCTCACCGGGCATGGTACTCCAAATTACCCAAGAATGCTTGAGGTTTTCATGTCTCTGCCTTGGACGTAGTAATCGTCAAACGTATCGCCTTCACTACCGGACCGTCCGAATGCTTGTCATGCAAATATCAGTATCTCAACATTTCAACATTTCCAATGGCGCAGCGCTCTTCGGGTACCACAGCTTCCGCCAATGATTCCCACCAATCTAGAATGTGTGGGCAGCTCAGCCAACTGCTGCGGTGTCGGACACGTGCACGACAAGGAGTCACTGCTCCTCCCCCAGACTTGTGTTGTCCTTTCGATCAGATCTGCTACATATCGCTTGATCCACCGACTGGCTGCAAGTCTGGTTGGAGGCATCGGCATGTGTTCACACAACTACATATTATCGACCTATCTCATCATTAAATTGACGAGCCCAAACAACACACCACCGACCACATCACTCCTTTCCCTCCTTCGGCTTTCTCTCACTCGGTTGACAATTATGGTGACCACCTCCAGGCAACTCCTCAATCTCATCCCGCTTCTTCACCCGGCGCATCCCTTGTTCCTCGGAGCACTGGCTCAAAACGAACGCCGACGCGGTCAACAGACTCCGCAATGCGTCTTCCACTGATTCCTGGCACGAGTCGCCAGTCATGAAAGGTTCCCAGGTGCCGCTTAGGGTGTGCCACATCACCTGCCCAATCTGTCAGCACGGAAAGGTTTATGGTCCAATAGAAAGGGATGGGGATGAGGTTCGAAGCGCACCTGAGCGGTATACCTCGACGGGCCGTGGCGTAGATGACGATGTCGAGGTCGTCGGCGGCGAGTTTGCGCGGGGCTCGACCACCTATTCACCTGTTTCTTTACAGACTTCTTGGGATCCATTGGCACAAAGCTGACCATGTCATTCCCTTTCCATACAACGGGAATCATACTAAATGGCGAAGAGCATATGCAGGTCTCCGCCCGCGCCACCTCAGAAAGCTTCTCACCGATCATGTATGAGCCCCTCTTCCACATTCGAGTACCCACACTCCTACGAACACATGTTCCCGCACCGCGACGATTATTACCGGGTCCTAGAATTGCCGCACGACCATACGAGTTGCAAGTACCATGATTCCGCGCAGTCCCGAAGCCAAACACAATTCCCGACTGGGTACATGCATCTACCGCCCTTGGCATCGATCTAGATACGACACAGCTCCTCTCCCTCTTCGGAAAGATCAGAATATTAACATCACCCCTTCACATCCTTCGACTTCCCCTCATTCGGCATGAAGTTGAACGTCCCTCCGCCGGGCAGCTCCTCCACCTTATCCCCCGCCTTCACCTTCTCCGTCGCGCGCTCATGGCACTCGCCCAACGCCATTTAGGACGCGATGAGGAGGTTTCGGAGTGCGTCTTCAGGTGTGGAGGCGTGGAGAGCGGTGAGGAGGGATTCCCAGAGCCTGTCTCGGGTGCGCCAGAGGACCTGGGACGTTAGCATGGGCGCTGGAAGGACAGCGCGATGGACTTTTTGGGCGTACCTCAGCCTTGTACCGCTGCGCCTGCCCGCGGGCAGCGCCGTAAATGACGATGTCGAGGTCGTCGTCGGCGAGTTTGTGGGGCTGTT
>JAABUW010003546.1_pt1 | contig 22170 bp, 21 predicted proteins | sample 5560081 | NCBI WGS metagenome assembly JAABUW01 (sample SAMN10711882, study PRJNA513363) | rock metagenome | isolation source: Antarctica rocks | place: Antarctica: Victoria Land, Knobhead sud
GTCGGGACTCGGGAGTCGGGAGTCGGGAGTCGGGAGTCGGGAGTCGGGAGTCGGGAGTCGGGAGTCGGGAGTCGGGAGTCGGGAGTCGGGAGTCGGGAGTCGGGAGTAAAGGGGGACGCATTGACACGATGCGTCCCCCTTGATCCATCAATGTGCCGGCAGGGCTATTCCCCCTAACTCCCGACTCCCGACTCCCGACTCACGACCGTCCTTGATCACCCACGCGCCGACGGGCAGGGGCGCTGAGCCGGCTCCGGCGCCGAACACAGCGGAGAGGCTGAACCAGCGGCCGGCGCGCCGGCCGCGCTGGTTGGGCGTGTAGAGACGGGCTGGGTCCACGCCGTTGGGGTAGGCGACCTCGGACGTATAGGGGGTCAGGCAACGACTCCTTCGTAGAACAGCCATATGACATAACACTGCCTTTGATAGTTTGTCGCGACCAACACGCCGACGACGAGGAGGGCAGCGCCGCCGAGCGTGGTAAAGATGGTCACCCATGGCTGCCCGAGCGTGCTCACACCGCCAACCAGAGCAAAGGCGGCGAGCATGCCGAGCGCGATCCTATTCCTCCGAATGTAGGCGGCCACACGCTGCATGTCTTCATTACACTCTCGTCAGATGGAGGAGAGGCCGGAACCGCCTCTCCTCCATCCGTGTGGCAAGGACATCTGGATCCATCCCCGTGGATGGCGTGTTCTTCTCTCCGGTCGCTCTTGTCACAATTTCGACCACGTTGCTGGCTTAACCTGCCAGTCAACCATCACGCCACGGCGTTCCAAGGCATGTAGAAGTGGATCGACGCGCGGATAACCCCTGATCGCCCATCTGTTAAAGACGATAGGGTCTTCTCTTCCGCGCACGATGAGCCGCACCCCTCGCCCGGTATTCTCAACCCTCGTGATGTCGCTCCATGCGAACTCCCAGCGTGGAATGATCCTGGTCAGGAGAAACAGAGGCAAGAGGACGATACTCCCCACCCCTGGCCAGGTCACACTTGGGCCAAGGCTAATGCCTCCGGGATGCACCTGCAATCGTGCTGTCCCCCAGGAGGCCGTGACGATAACGCCTTGGCGCATCCATCGCACACCGCCAATAAACGACTCGTCTTCTCTATTCATGTGCCAATGGGGACCCATGACCAGGTGTCACTCACCCCACCATGGAATTCTGCCGGTACCGGGAGATTAGCGCCGACCCCCACGCTAGGGCCACCCCCTACGACTAGTGGGTCACGCCCCATTTAGGTGGAATTGATGCGTAGCAGCCCATCGCGGTTGCTACGCACCCCGTGACGCTCGTTGACTAGAGCCTGTTATGAACTTCCGCTATCATTAAAGCAACCGTTTCGCCCTAAATGATGCGACTACGCTTGAAGTGAGTCGAAAAGGCGCATCCGCAGGCCGAGGTCGTCGTGCATCGGCTTGTCAGATAGCAGTGAATAGGCTCAGGAGTTCCTCTCGTCGCTTCGATGCTTTCCATCTTAACGATCCGTCGCGATTGTGGCAGAAAAGTGCATAACAGGCTCTAGCCGGGGGTGGCAATTTGACCAACTCCAGTTAATTGGGGCGTGACCCACTAGCGCTGTATGGCGCGGCGGGGCGCGCCGGAGGATGGGAGATGCTGCAAACGATGGTGCTCCTGTCCATCATGTCCTTGCTGATGGGCGAGTTTGACCGTGCCGAGGACGAACTCGCCCGGACCATCGCGCTGGCCGAGGAACGCGGCAACCGCTATGCCGCCGGGCTGGCGTTCGATCTGCTCGGCGGGTCAGCTTGGGCCTGCGGTGAGATCACCCAGGCGCGAGACTACTATGCACGGTTTATGCGGACGATGGGCGCGCTGGGAGACACGCAGAGCGATGCGAACGCCTGCTACATGCTCGGGCTCTTGGCGGAGGAGGACGGCGACGTGGCGGGCGCGCGAGCATCCTACACTCAGGCGCTGGCCATGGTGCGCGCGGTGGGGGACTTCGCCCTCATGGAGCGCGGCGCCGCCGCCATCGCCATCATGGCCAGGGCCGCGCGGCAATCGGTCCCCCCGCGCGCCCTGGCCTATGCCACAGCAGCGTTTGGACTGCCCGATGCGGGCGGGAAGCCCCTGACGCTGGAGCAGGCGCTCACCACGGCCGTGCGGGGTGCGGATGCGGCGCATGGCGGCTGTGGGTGAGACCTTATACTCCATCTCCGCCACACACTGCGTCAAAGGAGATCAACGCACGCTACGCGGACATCATCGTGATCCCCACGCATCACGGGGCGGACGCCATCTGGCGGGAGGAGGTCGAGCGGGCGGGCTTGGGTGGGCGCGACGAAATCCACGGTGGCGCTCTCCCGGGCGCTGGCGCTCTTCCTCGCCCCCGACTCCGTGACGGATGGCGACTACGGCGTGGCGGCGCCCGAGGCCATGAAGGCGTACATGGATTACTGCTCGTGGGACCGGTTCACACCGGACGGGAGTTGGAGGCGCTACACGAGCGCGGATGCCGCCGTGGCGACGGCCGAGGCGGGGAGGCAGTTCCTCACGTCCTTACAGGGAGGGTGGCAGTAATGTCCTTGATAAGACGGGCCGGGCTTGGTCGGGACGCTGGGCTACGCGCTGTGCGGTTGCTCGGCGGCATCCGCGGTGACTGATCGGAGGGCACGCAGCGTGTCATGGACGAGTTCGGACAGTGGTTGCTCGCCGTCTTGGTCGAGCCAACGGCTGATCGTGACGCTGAAGACGGTCACGGCAAGCTGGGCGGCGAGCATCGAGGTCATCTCGTCGAGGCCGCGAGTCCGGAACCCCCGGCTGATGGCGTCCGACAGTGCGGAGAGTTTCCGCAGCTCGCGCTCGCGCAGGCCCTCGTCCGCCTGAATGACGGCGCGGCGTGTCCTCAGGTACGCGAGCTGGCCTTCGAGCCTGGTCGCCGCGACCGTCTCGAGTGCGTGGGCGATGAGCATCATCGGGCTAAGCGACGCCGGGGCGTCGGCCGCGATTTGTGCCACCACCGCGGGGAGTTCCTCGTCGCGCGCGAAGAGCACCTCGCGCTTGTCGGCGAAATGACGGAAGAACGTGCGCGTCGTGAGGCCGGCGCGCGCCGTGATCTGGGGGACGGTCGTCTCCGCGAAGCCCTGTTCGATGAACAGCTCGACGGCCGCGCGCTCCAACCGGTCCCGCGCGTTAGGTTCCCATCTACTCATAGCACTTACTCCTTATCACTATCCTACTTGACAACATGGCGTGTCATCAAGTAGGATAGTGATGACACGGCGTGCAGTCAGGCTGGCGACGCGACAACCGGGGATGAAGGGAACGACGGGATGACGAACGAGGTGTGGGTGCTGGGCGCGACCGGCCGGACAGGGCGCGCGGTCGCGACGCGGCTGCACGAGGCGGGCGTCTCGCTCGTGCTCGTCGGGCGGGACCGCGCACGTCTCGACGGCGTCGCCGCCGAGCTCGGCGGGGCGCCGCGGCTCCTGGCGGGCACGCTCACCTCAGCCCTCGCCGCGCTTGCTCGGCAGGCGCCGGCCGTGGTGGTCAACACCGTCGGCCCGTTCACGACCACCGCCCTCCACGTCGCGCGGGCGTGCCCTCCTGGAACCCACTACGTCGACGTGGCGAACGAGCTTCTGGCCGTCGAGAGGGTGCTGGAGCTCGACCGGCAGGCCGCTGCCGCGGACCAGGTGTTCGTCACCGGCGCGGGCTTCGGCGTCCTCGCGACCGAGAGCGTGCTGCTGCGCCTGTGCGCAGGGCAACCACCGGCGACACGGGTGCGCGTCGACGCGCTGGCGTCCCTCGCCACCGAACCCGGCGTCATCGGCTCCGCCCTGGCCCACAGCATCGTGGACGGCATTCCGTCTGGCGGCTGGGAGGTCCGGCGCGGACGCCTGGCGCCGGCTCCCGTTTTCGGGAAACCGACGCGGCTGATGACCCCAGATGGCGACACGGTCGCCACGGCAAGCCTTCCCAGCGGCGAGTTGCTGGCCGCGTGGCGGGCCAGTCAGGCCGACGTCGTCGTGGCCGCCTCCAGCGTGGCGCCGACCGGCGCTGTTGTCCGCCTGATGATGCCCGCCGTCATCTTTGTCTGCCGCATCCCGGGCGTCACCGTTTTCACGGCCAGGAGGCTGGCGCGGGTCAAGCTGCGGGCACAGGACCGGCCTCGACCCCATTCGTGGGGGCACGCGCGCGCGGAATGGTCATCCGGAACAGTCCGCGAAGGCTGGCTGCGCGCCGGCGACGCCCACACCTTCACCGCAGCCGTCGCGGCGGAGGTTGCGCACCGCCTGCTCAGGGGCGACGGCCGGCCAGGAGCGCACACCCCCGGCGCCCTCTTCGGGCCAGAACTGGCCGAGGCGGTCGGCGGCGCGTTCCTCATCGACCAGGACCGTGAGTCGTCGGATCGTGGCTAGGACACGGACGAGGACCAGAGCAGCGGTGTCCACCGGCGGCCCTCCAACTTTCAGCGCAACCTGAATTTTAACAAGAAGAGAAAAGAGGATGAGCAACACATGCCAACGAATACAGCCGCTTGGCTTGGAGCGAAGCAGGCCAAACTCGAGGTCAGGCCTGCGCCCTACACGCACCCACATGAGAACGAGATCGTCGTCAAGAACCACGCCGTGGCCATCAACCCCGTCGATTGGATAATCCAGGTCACTGGCAACGGCGTTTACCGCTGGATCAAATATCCCTTCGTCCTGGGCGAGGATCTCGCGGGCGAGGTCGTCGAGGTCGGAAGCGCGATCACCCGTTTCAACGTGGGCGACCGTGTGCTCGGTCATGCCGTGGGAACGGACAAAAGTCGCAACACCTCGGCTGAGAGCGCCTTCCAGGCCTACACCGTCCTCCTCGCCCACATGGCGGCGCCGATCCCCGGCGCCATGCCGTACGAAAACGACGCCGTTCTCCCCTTGGCCCTGTCCACCGCCGCGTGTGGCCTGTTCCAGAAAGACCATCTGGCGCTTCAGTATCCCTCCGCGACCCCGACACCCACGGGGAAGACACTTCTCGTCTGGGGAGGCTCAACGAGCGTCGGCAGCAATGCCATTCAACTCGCCGTCGCTGCCGGATACGAGGTCATCACCACGGCATCACCACGAAATTTCGACTACGTCAAAAAGCTCGGAGCAAGCCAGGTCTTCGACTACAACAGCACGACTGTCGTGAAAGACATCATCGCGGCTTTCCAGGGCAAGACGCTCGCCGGTGCGCTTGCCATCGGCACAGGGTCGGCCGAGCCCTGTGTGGACATCGTCCACGCCTGCAACGGCGCCAAGTTCATCTCCATGGCCAGCCCGTCCGTCTCTTTTGACAAGGGCATGACCGTCCCGGTGGTCCTAAAGCTCATATCGTCAAACGTGTCGCTGCAGGTGAAGTGCCGGACAAGGCACATTCGCACGAAATTCATCTTCGGCAATACCCTGATGGACAACGAGGTCAGCAGAGTCATTTACGGAGATTTCCTGCCCCAGGCCCTCGCGGATGGCCGCTATGTCGCCGCCCCGGAGCCCTACGTCGTGGGGACGGGTCTCGAGTATGTACAAACCGGGTTCGATGCGCAAAGGAAAGGCGTATCCGCCAAGAAGGTGGTCGTCTCTTTGTGAGCTCGCTTGGCTCGCTGAGCCGCCTCATTTCGTCAATCGCCTATCTTAAGAACCAAGGGGCTGCGCATGTGGTCACGTCTGGAGAACAAAGGAGCATATGAAAAAGATTCTTGTTATCGGAGCATCGGGCTTCCTCGGAAGGCATGTCGCCCAAGCGCTCCTTGCAGACGGATACGCCGTCCGCTGTGTAGCGCGGAACCCGGCGCGGGTCCAGGATCTGGCCACCGCTGGCTGCGAGGTTGTCCAGGGTTACATCTCCGATCTCGCGTCGATGCAGCATGCCCTGCAATCTGTCGACGCCGCCTACATCTCCGTCCATACGCTCTCACCCCAACAGGCCCGTACAGCGGGTCAGGGCTTCATGGACGTAGAGATGGATGGATTGCGGAACATCGTGACGGCGTGCCGGACGAACGGCGTGCGTCGCCTGATGTACGTGACATTCTTGGGAGTCGCGCCGGATTCACCGAGCGCGTGGGTACGCGGGCGCTGGGAGGCGCAGCAGTTTCTACTGAATAACGGCAGAGGTCCTGGGCCGGCATCATCCCATCAAAATCCATGTCCCGCGCACGCTCTTAGGCGCGCTCGCACCGGTCATCGAGCGTGTGAGCAAACTCCCAAAAGGGTCGATGAAGGGCCTTGTGGATAGCATGAAGGCCGATGCGATTGGCGATCCCACACCGCTACGCACGATCCTGCCTCGGAAGCCTCTGCCCTATCGCCAGGCTGTGGAACGGGCGTTGACCGGCTCTACGTAATGCGGTGCGGTTATGGAGAAAATGGACAAATTAAATGTCTGCGCGACAGCTAGCGCCGCTGACACAGCCATTACAGACGGGCGAGCCGGGCGGCGTATGGCGAGCGCCGGCCCACTGAGACGCAGGCGCTATCGTGCGCGTGGGTCCGCGTCCTGTCATCGTAGCGCTAGCCGCTCTCCCGTCGTCACTGGATCGCCGGCCCGAGACCGTCCCGGAGGGCCGCGTCGAGGGCCATGCGCCGCCCCTCGGTCCAGGCAGCGATGAAGCTGTCCTCGCCCAGTTGCGCCCTGAGCCCGTTCAGGTCCTGCTCCAGGTTGGCCTGGTGCGCCTGCGGCCACGGCGCGCCAGCCGCGGCGAGGAGCGCGTCTGAGGCGGCGATGAGACGCGTCGCCCGTTCCGGTTCGCCCCGCGCGTCCGCCATCAGGGCCAAAAACCGCAGGTGGCGCATCGGCATCAGGGTTTCCCCCAGGTCGCGCAGGGACGTGATCCCCTCGGCCGCGAGCACCCGCGCACGGTCATCCTGTCCCTGGTAGAAAGCGAGGATCGCCAGGTTGGTGAGCCCCACGGCGATGCCCCACCGATCGCCCACCTTGGCGAACAGGGTATGGCTCTCCTCGAGGGTGTCGGCCAGTGACGCGAGGTCGGCCTGGGACGAACGTCTTTCCGCTGAGAACGAACTGGGCGACCCATCGGGGCCGCGGCCCGCGTGCGCGTCGATGCTATAGGCGTAGCGGACGGTGGCCACGCCGAGCGCTCCCAGCCTGTAGAGGGTATCGGCCGTTCCCCACGGGTCGCCGAGGTCCCGGTACAAGGCGAGCGCTTCCTCCTGTCGCCGGCGCGCGCCGACAAAGTCCCCCCGCAGGAACGCCACCGCGCCCAGGCCCACCAGCGCCGCCGCCCACCCCACCCTGTCCCCGGCCGCCTCGTAGACGGCCAGCGCCTCGCGCGCGAGGTCCTCCGCACGGTCGTAGTCGTTCATGTCGGCCACGAGCAGCCCGGCCACGACGAGCACTTTCGCCCGCGGCACGACCAGACCCTCCGTGCGCGCCAGCGCCGCCTCCAGCCAGCGCCGTCCCTCCATCGGGCTCCGCCCACGCATCCAGTAGCGGCCCAGCGCCCCCGCCAGCCGCAGCGCCCCCGGCGCGTCGTTCGGTATCAGCCAACTGAGCGCGGCGCGCACGTTGCCCTGCTCGGCGTCCAGGCGGCGTGTCCACACTACCTGATCGGGTCCGATCAGCTGAGGCTCGGCCCGCTCGGCCAGCGTCACATAGTAGCCCGCGTGCGTCCGGCGCACCACGTCGGCATCCCCGCTCTCCGCCAACCGCGCCAGCGCATACTCCCGGACTGTTTCGAGCATGCGGAAGCGCGGCGCGGTCGGGCCCTCCGCGACGTACTCCAGCAGGCCCGCATCGGCCAGCGCCTCCACCTCCGGCGGCCCTGTCGCATCTTCTGTATCCTGGGCATTTGTATCCTGGGCATTCTCGACCACACGAACCGCAGTGGCGCCGTCGAGGTCCCACGAGCCCGCGAAGACGCCCAGGTGAGCGAAGAGGCGCCGCTCGCGGGGCGTCAACAGCGCGTAGCTCCAGTCCAGCAGGTTGCGCAGCGTTTGCTGGCGCGCGGGCAGGTCGCGCGGGCCGCCCACCAGGAGCGTGAGACGCCTGTCCAGGCGGTCGAGTACCTGCCGCGGCGTGAACAGCTTGACGCGAGCCGCGGCCAGTTCGATCGCCAGGGGCAGCCCGTCCAGCCGCCGGCAGATCTCCGCCACGTCGGGGACGTGCGCGGCGGTCAGAGCGAGGTCGGGCCGCGCGGCGCGGGCGCGTTGCAGGAAGAGTTGCACCACGGCGTAATCTACAACATCGGCAATGGGCTCATCCTCCGCGTCCGGCGTCTCCAGGGGCGGCACGCGCGCCTCGTGTTCGCCGTAGAGCCGCAGCGCGAGGCGACTGGTCGCCAGCACGGTCAGGCGCGGGGCCGCGGCCAGCAGGGTCGCCACCAAGGGCGCGGCGGCGAGGACGTGCTCGCAGTTGTCCAGCACCAGCAGCAGGTGGCGGTCGCGCAGCGCGTCCGCCAGGAGGTCGGCGGCCGGACGGTCGTCGGCCGCGCGCAGGTCGAGCGCCTGGGCGATCAGCAGAGGGACCAGGGCCGCGTCGCGGGTTGCCGTCAAGTCCACGAACGCGACCCCGTCGGCGAAGCGATCCGCGACCTCCCGCGCGACCTCGATGGCCAGGCGGGTCTTGCCGGCGCCGCCGACGCCGGTCAGCGTGATGAGGCGCGCCCCGTCCGCCAGCAGGCCGCGCACCAGGGCGACCTCGCGGTCCCGGCCCACGAAACGCGTCGGCGGCAGTGGCAGGCGCCCCGCGAGAGACGGCTGAGCCGAGGTAGCGGTCGCGACCATGGTTAAGGCGGGGGCAGGGGTGGGCGCGCGGCGGCGGGGCGACGCCGTGACCATCGCCAGGAAGCGGGCGCGATCAGCGGCGTCCAGGCATAGCGCCGTGACCAAGCGCCCGGCCGTGTCGGCCAGCGGGCGGTTACGGGCGCGCTCGAGGTTCTGGATGTTGCGCGGGCTGACCCCGGCCCGCGCGGCCAGCGCCTCCTGCGTCAAGCCAGCCCGCAGCCGGTACTCCTTCAGGCAGTCCGCGAACTCCGCCGGCATCTCGCTGTCCATGTGCCTCCCCACATATCTCGCCGACCGGATGTCTCATGCTCCGCTGCCGGGCTGCGTCGATCCCCGCGATCCCTGATGCGTCCGCTCTCTCGGCATCATCATAGCACGGGCGCTATGCTGCGGCTACCCGGTGACCCTGCGCCAGGGCCATGTAGTTCTCGCTTTGGCGGCCAGTTCGAGGGTAGGGGCGTATGGCGATACAGCCCTGTCTGATTAAAATTGCCCCAACGCCATAACGGGCGTAGGGGCGTATCGCTATACGCCCGGCGTTTGCCGCAGAGATGTCCACCGGATGGCGCACGCCAACGAACGCCGGGCCGCCCGCCCGCGCATTGGACAACATGCCGGCAACGGTCGGGCGTATGGCGATACGCCCCTACGCCCGCCCCTAATCGAGAACTACACGGCCTTGCCCCCGCCTAAGGATGGTGACGGCACGCGCGAGACCCATGGTCACGGGCACGTAAGCACGCAATCCTGCGCTGTCCTCGCTACTTGGTGGATAAAGTTGCCGGTTTGCGTGGCGCGCGCGACCGCGAACGTGCAGACTGATGAACAGGCGGACGGTGCCGGAACGAGGGCGATGGGACCCGAACGGGGGCAAAGGAGAGAAGGGAGAGGAGAGATGTCGATCGAGGCGGCGTACAGCGTCATCATCCGACGGCCCATTGCCGTCGTCTTCGCCGGCCTGACGCGCCTCGACGCCTGGCGCGCCTGGCGGACAGACACTGTAGGGGCGCGGCTGACCTCCGCCGGGCCGCTCGGCGTCGGCGCGACGTTCGAGCAAACGCTCATGGTGGGCGACGGCACGGTCGTGCTGATCGGTGAGGTTATCGCCTACGAGCCGCCGCGCACGCTGGCCTATCGCGCCATCGTCGGCCCCCTCCCGCTGACCTACGACTACACCGTCGAGGCCACGGCGGAGGGCACACGGCTGGCGGTGCGCGTGGACATTGGGGACGACGGGACCGACCTGGGGGTAGCCACCGCGATTGCACGAGCGGCGCCGCGCGAACTCGACGCGCTGGCCGCCCTGCTGGACGCGGAGTCAGCGACTGACTTGATAGACCATCCGATAATCTTGACAAGCCGGTAGGCGTTCATTGAAAGAAAGGACATGAGATGCGTGTTTTGTTGACGACCCAGCCAGCGGTGGGCCACTTTCATCCCATGGTCCCGCTGGCGCGGGCGCTCACGGCGGCCGGCCACGAGGTGCGTGTCGCCGCCTCTGCTTCCTTCCTGCCCACGGTCGAGGCCAGTGGCCTGCGTGGTGTCCCTGCCGGCCGCGATTGGCTCGAGCAGGACGCGCTCAAGGTCTTCCCCGACGTGCTGGCTGAGATGAGTCGCCTCGGCGGGGGGATGGACGCCCAGATCTGGGCGGAGATCCATGGTTTTGTGGATATGACGGCGCCACAGATGATGGAGGACGTGCTCACCTTGAGCGGCTCGTGGCGTCCCGACCTCATCGTGCGCGACCCGGTGGAGTTCGGGGGCGCCCTCGCCGCCGAGGATCTCGGTATCCCGCATGCGGTGGCCGGCTTCGTGATGCCGCGGCCGAAAGAGGCGTGGCGGGAGCGTCTTGCCCCGGCCCTGGACACGATCCGCCGGGCGCGGGGCCTGCCAGCCGACCCGGAGGGCGCGATGCTCGACCGCTACCTATCGCTCGTGTTCATGCCGCCCGACTTCCGCGATCCAGAGGACGACGTCGCGCCAACGGTCCACTTCCTGCGCCCGGCGTCTTTCGACCGCTCGGGTGATGAGGGCTTGCCAGCCTGGGTTGACGAGTTGCCCGCACGCCCCACCGTCTATGTCACGCTTGGCACCATCGTCAATCAGTTGCCTGGCGCGTTCGACCCCATCCTGGCCGCGCTGGCCGCGCTGGCCGACGACGACCTCAATCTCATCCTCACGGTGGGACGCAACGTGGACCCGGCGGGGTTCGGCCCGCAACCGCCCAACGCGCATATCGCGCGCTATATCCCGCAGACGCTGCTATTCCCGCGTTGCGACCTCATCGTCACCCATGCGGGCTTCAACACAGCGATGGGCGCGCTCGACGCGGGGCTGCCGATGGTGGCGACACCGCTGGGGGCGGACCAGTTCAAGAACGCGCGTCTGCTGGAACGGTTGGGGGTCGCACGGGTGATCCAGCCCCTGGATCTGGCGGCGGAGACCATTCGCGCGGCGGTTCTCGCGATGCTGGCGGACCCGCGTTATCGGGAGGAGGCGGCGCGCCAGCGCGCGGCGCTCGCCGTTCTGCCGGGGCTGGAGGAGGGCGTCGCGTTGCTGGAGCGGCTCGCCGCCGAGGCGGCGCCGCTCGCGGCGGTCCCGGCCTAAAGCTTTCCACCGGCTGCCTAGCGCAACGCCGCTGTCGGGGTACGCCTGTGCGCCGCGACGAGAAAGGAGACGGTATGCCCGGACCGATGATGCACGACGTACATCATCGGTCCCACGGATAATGCACGAGCCCTGCGGTGTTTAGCGGAGCGTGGCCCAGTGTAGGGGTAGGGTCGCGGCGAGGTGGCGGTCGGCGGTGGCCCAGTTGTGCGCGCCGTCGGGGATGACCGCCGGGATGGCGTGCGTGACCCCTTTCATGATGAGCAGGTCGCGCAGGTAGGCGCCGCGGTTGTAGTTGGAGCCCATCGGCTCGAGATCCGCGCGCCCATATTGGATGAGCCAATGAACGCTGCGCACCCGCTCCTGTGTACTATTCACGATCAGGTTGGCTCCGTTGTTGGCCGCGGCGTACGCCTGATCGCGTGGCAGGCCGAAGACCGGGTCGAGGAAGCGCGCCGCGAAGACCTTATCGTCCTTGACGCGCGCGCCGTCCGCACTGGCGTAGAGGAAGGTGCCGTCATAGGCGCCGGCCGTGGCGAAGAGGTTGGGGTACTGCGCCGCGATCTTGACCGACATGAAGCCGCCGAGCGAGAAGCCGTCCAGCCCCCTGTGCGCGCGGTCGGGCATGGTGCGGTAGAGCGCGTCGATCAGCGGAACGATCTCGCGGATCATGTAGGTCTCGAAGCGGCCACTGCCCACGCCGGCGGCCTTGGGGGTGAGTCGGGGCGCCAGGAAGTCAGTAGCCATGCCGTGGACGCGCCCGTCGTCCGAGGTGAGCCCTGGGAAGACGAGGATCATAGAGCCAATCGCGCCGCTTGCCAGGAGCGTGCGGTAGGCGTCTACCGCCGTGCCCCGCCGCGACCCGTCTTCGGTTGGGTTAACCCACTCACGCTCGTGCCCGCGCAGTAGATATAGTACGGGGTAGCGTCCGTCCCGCGCGTCGTAGGCGGGCGGCAGGGCTACATAGAGGCTCTTGCGTACGCCAAGCGCCGTGCTCCACAACATGACGCGCTGCACACGCGGGTCGATGCCCGGCGGCGGCGCCCCGATATTGGGACGCAACGCTGTAAGCAATGCCGCGGCGTTGGGGGTGGACCCGTCGGTCAACGTCTAAACCAGGAAGCGGCCAGCCGCCATGATCTGGTGATCGTCGGCCCAGACATCGCAGTCGCGCGTGATGGCGTCGATGTGCGAGCCGCAGGTCCAGCGCGCGCCGGTCTGGCTGCCGTAGGGGTTGCCGAAGGCGATGTGTACGCCAGGAACCTTTTCGTCTTGCAACAAGTTGCCGATCATGCGGGTCACGGCGATGTTGGTGCCGAGGGCAAACTCGCCGACGCGGTCGCCGTTGCGCTCTTCGTGGCAGTAGTCCATGAAATCGCGTAATAGCTCTTTGTTGTCGCTGTGGGCGTCGCGCAGGCGCCCGTCCTCGATTTCGAGCGTCAGGGGCTGCGCGGAGAGGTCACCGTACTTGGGGCATAGGTAGTCACCAACGGTCCCATCGACGACGAACACGCCGTCGACGCGCGTGGGGGTGGTGAAGACTTCGCCGGCCGGTAGGTTGGACCAATACTCGCGGTTGATCAACCCGCTCGTTTTGACCCACTGCATGGACTGCTCGAATCGCCCCGTGATATCCGTCCCGGCGGCGCTGCGCACGGTAACGGCGCCGGCCGGCCGCAAATAGGCGAGCACGCGGTCACTGAGCGCGTCCACCTCGTGGTAGTCGGCGCGCATACCCTGGCGCATGATTTCGTCGTCGATCCAGACCATGTGCGCGTAGCGGATGCCCTGGCGCTCGACGAGGTCGATCAAGTCGCGCCGGCTGCCGATCTCGTTCTGCTGCGGCTGGAAGCAGCCAATGGTGACGGTGCTGTCGGCGACATGCTGGAGTACCTCGAAGGGCATGCGCGGCATGGGACGGCGCACCATGTTCTCGAGGATAATGACGTGGGGTACGGCGCCCACGTCGTACAGTTCACGCAGCAGGCTCGCCGCGACAGGGCTGGTATGCCGATCGGTGATAAGAGTCGTTATTTCGCCTGGCTGTACGTCGAGGCAGGTGCGGATGGCGTTACGGGCGCCATCCGCGTAGTCCGGGTTAGGCGGTAACTCAGACAGGACCGCCGCGTCGTCATTATTTTTTAACATATACATATCACGATGATACTGAGACGGCCTAGAAGGTACGATAGCCTATTAGTCTCAGAACTCCTCTGTTGTCGTGTGACGGATTGCAGGCTACCAGTAGCCGGCCGCTTGGAAGGCGTAAGCAGTATGTCTCGATAGTATCGCATAGAACGCGACACTAATAATGCAAGTGATGTGCCACGGCTTGCTTACTCCGCTTTCCCCCGGCGGCGCTTCGGCGCCACTGCCGGCGCGCCCGATTCCTCGGGGATGCCGTCGCCCCCCGTCGCGATTGGCGCCACGCTGCTGACCTTAGCCCCCTTGGCGCGCCCGCGCGGCTTGCTCTCCACAGTAGTGGTCGGGCTTGCCGGCGGCGACGCAACGGCAGATGTTACCGGCGCCACGGGCGGTGCGCTTGCCGTGTCTGGGACGGTGGCGAACGGTGAGGCGGGCGGGGTGGGCCGGAAGGGGTTCTCCTGCCAGATGTAGCCGCGCGGGGCTTCGGCCTTGCCCTGCGCGTAGGCGATCACCAGATCGGTCATTGTGTTCAGCACCCACTCGAAGTTTTGCTGCTTGATCGAGAAGTCGTCGAAGTCCGGAGCGGGGTTGAGGAAGTCGATGGCGTAGGGGATGCCGTCACGAATGGCGAACTCCACTGTGTCCATGTCGTAGCCAAGCGCCTGGACAAGCTTGCGCGCGTCGCCTTCGACCCGTTGATACAATTCGGGCGAGAGGTACCCGTCGTTGTCGTCCATCACGTAGCGTTCGTGGAACGGGCGCGCCGGATCGTAGTGCAGCACCTTGATGTGCTCACGGCCGAGGCAGATGCAGCGTACGTACTGCTCGAATTGGATGAACTCCTGCAAGATCATTTGCAGCTGGCCGGACTCATTGAAGCAGCGCACCAACTCGGCGGTGTCGTTGACCTTGTAGACGTTCTTCCAGCCGCCGCCGATGGCCGGCTTGAGGATGGCGGGCCGTCCCACGTAGTCGAGCATGGCCTCCCAATCGAGCGTGGCGCGCAGGTTGCGCAAGCTCTCACCGGTGATGCCCTCGACGTACTCTTTGTTGGGGACTAGCAAGGTCTTGGGCACGGCGACGCCGACGCGGCGCGCGATGTGGCTCTCCAGGAACTTATCGTCGCTGCCCCACCAGAACGGGTCGTTGATGACCACGGCGCCCTGTAGCGCGGCGGACTTGAGGTAGCAGCGGTAGTAGGGTACCTCGTGCGAGATGCGGTCGACGAGCACGCGATAGGGCAGTTCCTCGTCGAGCGCGGTCCCGCCGAGTTTGACCAGCTCGGCGCTGATACCGGGGATGTTGCGTCCGTTGATCGTGTCGATAAACGGCTGTGGGAAGGTGTTCTCGCGTCCAACGAGTAGACCGATTGTTGCCATGTGTCCTCCAGTCGGAAGTCGGAAGTCGGAAGTCGGTGAGCGCAGGTTAGTGGCGTTTGGTCTTAGCCAGCACGCTCACTACCAATAACTTCCGACTTCCGACTTCCGACTAAACGTGTTTGACCGTCATTCTATGCCACCAGGGCCAATCATGCCAGGCCTCGCCCCAGATGTCGAGGGTATGCGGGATGTCTTTGGCGCGCAGAACGGCGGCGAGCGCCTCAGCGCCGTCGTGGCAAATGTCGTTCCACCCACCGGAGCATAGCCTGATTTGCAGGTGGTCGCGCAGCGGGCCGAGGTAGCGCTCGTCGCCCAGGTTCGGCAGATAGGACATCGGCGAGTTGAAGTAGCACGCCTCGTCGAAGCCGTCACGGATCAGGAAGTGTAGATCGTACTGCCCGCTGATGGCGATGACGCGGCTGAACACGTTGGGGTGCTTGAAGGCGAGGTTGGCGGCATGATAGGCGCCGAACGAGCAGCCGGTCGTCATCAGGAAGTCGCTGTGGTACCCATTGTAGTCGCGCATCAGCGGCACGACTTCCTCCATCAGGTAGGACTCGTACTGCTCGTGGCGTACCGCGCGGTCGTGCGGCGCGATGGAGCGGTTGTACCAACTCTCCGCGTCGATGCCGTCGACGCAGAAGAGCTTGATCCAGCCCTGATCGATCTGATGTTCGAGCGCGCGTACCATCCCGAAGTCTTCGTACTCGTAGAAGCGTCCCATCGAGGTGGGGAAAGCCAGCACTGGCGCGCCGGCGTGCCCGAAGACGAGCATCTCCATGTCGCGGCCGAGGCGCGAACTGAACCAGCGGTGGAAGTCACGTTGCATCGCGCTACGACGCCATACCGAACGCCGGCGCCAGGTCGCGCACGAGGTCTTCCGCCTGCATGATCCACTCCGGCGTGGGCGGCACGACGACCATCGTTTCGGCTGTGACCTGTTCCATCACGGCGCGCAAGTCGTTGGTGCGCCGGAAGGTGTCGAGTTGGCGCTGGGAGCCGTTGCCGTTGGCGATCATCGTGCGCACGTACTCGACATAAGGCCGGCTGCCCAGGTCGTCCACGACTTCGTCGATGAACATGAGCAACTCTTCCACCAGGTCGGCAATGGGGACCTCTTTCTCTTTGCCAAAGTCGATCAGATGTCCCGCGAGCCCATGGCGCATAGCGCGCCAGCGGTTCTCCATCAGTAGGTTGCGGTGGTACTGGCGATAGCCCAGGTTGCGCTCACGCAGGCGGTAGAGCTTGGCCACGATGGCCTGCATCAGGGCGGCGAGGCAGAGCGTCTCCTCGGCGGATGTCTGCATGTCGCAGATGCGGAACTCCAGCGTGTTGAAATAGGGGTGCGGGCGAATGTCCCACCAGATGCGCTTGGCGTCGTCGATGCAGCCGGTGCGCACCATCGCGTCCACCAGATTCTCGAACTCGTCGTAGGAGGTGAAGGAGTCGGGGATGCCGGTGCGTGGAAAGCGGTTCCAGATGACGCAGCGGTAGGAGTGCAGCCCCGTTTCACGTCCCATCCAAAAGGGCGAATTGGTCGAGATGGCGAGCAGATGGGGCAGGAAATAGCGCGCCTCGTTCATGATCTCAATGGCGCGCTGGCGGTTGTCGACGCCGATATGCACATGTAGTCCGAAGATGGTGAGCGCGCGCACGACGTCCTGCATGTCCTGCACCAGGGAGTGATAGCGCTCGTGCTCGGTGACCTCCTGGTCGCGCCAATCGGACCACGGATGGGTCCCGGCGGCGGCGATGCGGAAGCCGTCCTGTGCGGCGACGTGCCCGAGGGCCGCGCGCAGCAGGCGTACTTGCGCGGCGGCCTCGTCCATATTCTGGCAGACTTTGGTGCCGACCTCGACGACCGATTGTAGCATTTCTTGCTTAACCTGGTCGCCCAGAGTTGGCTTCATCGCCTTGACCATCTCGCTGATGTGTGAGCGCAGGGCGAAGGTCTGACTGTCGACGAGCTGGAACTCTTCCTCGATGCCGATCGTAAACGTTCGTTGCATGACGGATTCCTCCTGCTGGGCTGGGCTGTTATCTATCAGAATACACGTTCACCCCGGCAAAGGTCCATGTGTTTCTTTCCCCCCTCCGCCCATGGCTAACTGGACCCCCGGCTGCGGCCGGCGGTCCAGCGCACCAAGGGGGGAACCTGGGGAGATGCCTCCCCCCAGACCCCCGCCAACCACGGCGTGTGGAGATCGATGGGCGGGGCCATATCCGACAAGGTGTGAGCCCTATGCCGCCGTCCCCCATCCTTCTCATTGTGCGCCCGCCAAGAGGGCCACTATGGTAGGCGGAGATTGGTTATGCGGTCAAAACGACCGAAGTGGGAATAGGGAGCAATGGAGGAGCGATGGCGCGATCGACGCGGCGGCGGGCGCATCCGCTCATGGTTGTCGTGGCGCTGGCGATCATCGCGCCGGGCATCCTGGCCGACGGGCGCGCCCTGACGGCGCGGCCCCGGCCCGACGCGCCGCCGTCACTCGACTTGTTCCTGGGCGCCGTGCGCCGTGCGACGCCCCTCACGGCGCGCATCCTCGCGGCCGGCGCCCCGCCCGCCCTTGTGTTCTACCGCGCCACCGCCGCACTCTATCCGCGGCGCGTCTACAGCGCGTTCCCGACTGATTACGCGCACAGCGCGACGGCGCCGGCGGTGGATTGGCCTACGCTGACCCGCCGCGCCCGCCATGACGGCGCGACTTATGTTCTCCTATGGTCGCAACAGCCCCACGTCCATGCCGTCGGAGCGATCATGGCGCGGGGCGACGCCGGCGAGTTGGTCCGCGTGGCGCCATGAGACTCGCGGCGCGGGACGCGTGGCGGCGCGACGAGGCGGTGGGGTTGTGCTGGGCGCTTGGCCTGGCGCTCTTCACCACGCTGTCCTTCCTGTTGTACCTGGCCCACTGGAGCGGCGTCGGGGCCGTCCTGGCCGCGCTCACCGTCACGCTTGTCGTCCTCGTCCTCGGCGCGCGCGCGCTGGCGGCGGCGCGGCGTACCGATAGCGCGCGCGAATCTGGCGCTGGGGAACCGGCCAACGGCGTGGGGAGAGATTGGCGCGAGGCCGTCATCGTCGTGGCGGGGCTTGGCCTGGCGATCGTGCAGGTGGCGTATTCCGGCTTGCTAGCCGCGCGCGCGCCGTTCGCGGCCTGGGACGCCTGGTCGTTCTGGGCGCTGAAAGCGCGCATGTTCACGTCGGGCGGGCCACCGCGGGGATACTTTCACGACTCACTGACTCTCTACACGCACCCTGATTACCCGCTGAACCTACCGCTGGCCGCGGCGGCGCTTTTCCGCATCCATGGTCAGATCGGCGTCGTCCTTGCTGCCCTGCTCGGGCCGGCCTGTTTCGGGGCGCTCCTGCTGCTGCTGTACGCCGGTCTGACCCGTCTCTACGGCCGCGCCACGGCCGCGCTGGCGGTCGGCGCGCTCTCCTTTGTGCCGGCGCTGCCCGTGCAGGCCGCGAGCGGTAACGCCGACGCGCCGCTGGCCATGTATACGGGCGCGGCGACACTCTACCTGCTGTTGTGGTGGCGCCTGCGCCGCCCGGCCGACGCCCTGCTGATGGGTCTGCTCGCGGGCGGCGCCGTCTGGACCAAGCGTGAGGGCCTGCCGGTGGCCGCTTTGCTCCTCGCGGCCTACATCGTGGGCGAGTTCTTGCGCGCGCGCGAGTCGCGGCGCGCCGGCGATAATTCACGAGCCTCGAAGCTCGCGCGGCTGCGACCGATAGCAGGCGTCATCGCCGCCTCGGTCGTCTTACCGCTGCCCTGGCTGTTGTTCTGCTTGATAGCTCGGCCGCTTGGCCGCGACTTTCTCCCTTTCACGCCGTCCGTGTTTCTGGCCCACGCCGACCGGCTGCCGCATATCGTCGCGCTGTTCCTGTTGCAGATGCTGGATGTCGCCAATTGGGGCTTGCTGTGGCTGCTGCTGGCGGTCTTACTGTTCGTGGCCGCGCGACGGCTCCCGCCTTATGGGCGCGGGCTGCTGCTCTTGTTGCTGGGGCAGTTGTGTCTATACATAGTCTCATTTGTCTTCTCGGACTGGCAGCCATACACCGCGCACATCCAGACATCGCTCGACCGTCTGCTGGCCCAAGCGGTCTCGCCCGCGCTACTGCTGTTGGTCGCAGCGATACATACAGTGGGAACGGGGCGGGCCAAGCTCGACAGGGCCGTCACGACGACGGTGAGTGAGGCGGCGGCATGACCGCCGTCCAGGCTGAAGACCTCACACGCCCACCTGCCGTTCCCGTGGAGGAGCTATGCGCGCCCTTTCTACCGGCGCGGGCTTCGTTTGTACCCGTTCCCCTGCGCGCGCTGACGGGACTGCGCTTTCTGGCCGCGCTGCTCGTCGTGTTGTACCATGTGCAGATTATCGGGCGCGTCACTATAGCCCCTATTGCCGGTATTGGGTACGTAGGAGTTAGCTTTTTCTTCATCCTCTCCGGCTTCATTCTGGCCTACAGCTACCTCGATACACAGGGCACGCTTGGTTGCGGTCGTCGCGCGTTTTGGGGCGCCCGGGTCGCGCGAATCTACCCGATCTACCTGTGCGCTTTCGTTCTGGGGACGTTACCCTTCCTCTGGCAGCATGATCCACGGGCTAATCCGGCCATCACCGCTTTCAGCGCGTTCACGCTGACACAGGCGTGGCTGCCCTGGAACGCCGACGCCTGGAACGGGCCGGGATGGTCGCTGTCGGTCGAAGCATTCTTCTACCTGTTATTTCCTTTTGTTGTCGTTCCTATCGCACGTCTGCCACGACGCGGCCTTTTCCGCGCCGTCAACCTTTTGTGGCTACTTGCCCTCGCCGGCCCGCTTATCTACATTGGAATGAACCCCGATGGACTGCACACCTGGGGCTGGGCCGACTCTACGTGGATACGCGTTATCCGCTTCGATCCTCTGTTGCGGTTACCTGAGTTTCTTATGGGCGTCGCCCTCGGCCGCATGTTCGTGACTGATCGCGCTGCGTCCTCAGTGCGAGGATGTGGCGGGTTACGCTCGGCCTCGTTCGCTCTGGGCGGATTTGTCCCGCTTGCCGCGCTTGCCGCTATCGTCGCGGCCCCATCCTTGGGCCTGCCGCTGCCCTACATTCTGCTGCACAATGGTCTGTTGGACCCGTTGTTCGGCGCGCTTATATACACCGCGGCGTGGGGTAAGGGCAAAGTCGGCGCCGGCCTCGCTTCGCCTCTGTCGGTTGCGCTGGGGGAGGCGAGCTATGCGCTGTATATACTGCATATCCCGGTACACGACCTGTTGGATCGCTGGATGCCCGTGCCCGCCGCCGCTGATCCGCGCTGTGTCGCTTATTGGATCGCCTATCTGGCGCTATGCGTGGCGCTTTCCTTGCTGACGCTGCGCGTGATCGAGCAACCATCTCGTCGCGCGCTACGCCGCTTATTCGTGCGGCCCGCATAGGCCACGATAGTCGAGAGGCGCGAGCCCATCGCGCTCTCACGCCGCTTATCCTATTGCCCATCGCCCATCTGGCGCCTAGCCTTGTAGCAAGGCGCCGTCATGCCATCGGAGTATGAACACCATGTCTATCAAGCTCATCGCTGTGCGGTTGCCCCCCGCCCGACCCTTCCCCGTGCTCGTACGCGTCCAATGGCTGGGCTACTGCGCCCTCGTCGCGGTGATGGTCACGTATTACCTGACTGTCTTGCTGCATGGCGCGGGGACGGGCGTTGATTTCGCGTGTTTTCGAGCGGCAACCATTATGTTCGCGCACGGCGGTAATCCCTACGATCTCGTGCAATTGTGGCGGGTGGAGAACGCGCTGTACAACGCGCCTCTTCATCTCCATCCGGGATCGCCCGCCTATTACGACCTGGATCGCTATTACAACCCGCCCCTCTTTGCCACGGCCCTGACGCCATTCGCGCGATTGCCGCTCACGGTAGGTTACGCTATCTACGCGGCAATCACTCTTGGCCTCGCTATCGTGGGCGCATGGCTGACGCTGTTGGCCTTGGGGTGGACACGGCGGCGCGGGGTAGCCATTGCCATCGTGATTGTGTCCCCCTGTGTCTTCTTGATTGTTTGGAGCGGACAGCAGTCCAGCTTGCTGTTCTGCGCGTTGGGAACCGCCCTCTACATGCTGCGTCGCGAACGCTTCGAGCTTGCGGGGGCGGTGATGGCGCTGGGGTGGGTCAAACCACACCTGCTCATACCTGTCGCGTTGGTCGCGCCGCTCCTGCTGTTCTCTCCTCGTGTTGCACGGCGTTGGTACGCGGGTTTTGGAGCGGCCACAGTGTGTGGTCTATTGCTGACAGTCTTGACGACGGGGGCGGGCAGCATACTGGCGTGGCTACACGCGCTCTTCGGTTATACGGGTTACGTTGATAGCATCCAGACGTACCTACCCTCGCTCGCGGGCATGATACTGGTTATGGCGCCGCATCCGCTGAACAAAGCGCTGGCCGTGGCCGTGATGATACTCGGCGTGAGCGCGACGATTGTCATCCTCACCCGCGCGCGTCGTTCTCTCGATCCAATTGCCGCGATTATTGTGTTGATGGCCGCATGGTTGATGTTTACCCCTTTCGCGCACGCGAACGACGACGTGTTGCTGCTGCCGGCGCTTGCTGTCGCCTGGGGGCGTAACGGTGCGGACGGGGGGCGGCTTTTGCCGCGCCTGGCCCTCTGGGCGCTTTCGGCGTTGCCGCTAGCCTTCCTCTTGCCTCGCCCGTGGGACGTGCTGGGCGTGCTCCCCGTTGGTCTAGCTTTCCTTTGTTGCTACCGTTCTACCCATCTTTCGCATGCGGCGGAATCATGTGCGAGTGCAAGGACCGCGTGGTGAGGAGATTATCGATACATGCTTGGCCATATTGATACTCTCCCGCGACGTGATTCCATCGTGATACCTCGATACGGCGCACGCATATGTGGCCTTGTCCTATTAGCCGCTCTTGGCGTCGTGGCTATCCTGCTCGTTCTCTTACGCGGTTATCCAGTAGTGTGGTTGTTCGACCCGCACGGCGATTTCAGCGTCTTCTACGGCGCCGCGCGAGCATCGCTGCACAATCGTGATCCGTACACTGTTCCCCTGTACCACTACTTACCTGCCCTGGCGCTGCTGCTACGCCCGCTTGGTTTACTCGCACAGGACCACGCCTATGTGGTGTGGGAAGCATTCCTCATCCTTTGTCAGACGGGGGCAATAACTCTGCTAAGGACTCGTTAAACAATAACTTCCCGGTTTGGGACAGGCGTGGCGGGGACACACGGGGTGCCTAAACGGGGTTGGATGGTGTAGTTCCAGGAGGGGCAGACGTCATGGACCGTGAGGTTGAG
>JAABUW010003548.1_pt1 | contig 22168 bp, 18 predicted proteins | sample 5560081 | NCBI WGS metagenome assembly JAABUW01 (sample SAMN10711882, study PRJNA513363) | rock metagenome | isolation source: Antarctica rocks | place: Antarctica: Victoria Land, Knobhead sud
GCGTACAATACTCAGAACGATTTGAACGCTCTAAACGTCTCTTCAATCAATGAAACGACTCAGAATTTGAAAGATATTAAAGCAAAGCTGTCATCAAAATATCATGAGTTTCTAGATGTTTTTGATCAAGCTCAATTGAATAAACTACTTTCTCATCGCTTTTACAATCATAAAATCGAGCTCATCAGTGATTCAATGCTTTCTTGCTGTCGAGTCTATCAAATGTTCTCTGTCAAACTTCTGAAAGTAAAGAAGTACTTAAACGAGAATCTGTCAAAGAGATTCATCACTTCTAGTCAGACTTTCTATTTCTTTCTCGTTCTATTCGCTCTCAAAGCAAATGAAGATCTTCAATTCTGCGTGAACTATCGAAAGCTAAATGTCATTTTCAAAAGAAATAGATATTCTCTATCGCTGATAGACGAGATCATTGGTAAAATAGTGAGTTGCAAGCATCTGACTAGATTGAACATTATATCAGCGTTCAACAAACTTCGAATGCATCTTGATAGCGAGAATTACATCACTTTTATCACTGCTTTAGAAGTATATAAATACAAGATGCTATCATTCAAACTGACTAATGAATCGACCTTCTTTCAGCAATATATGAATGATGTTCTATGAAACTTTCTGAACGACTTTTGTCAAGTCTATCTAGATGACATTCTCATCTATAGCAAAATGAGAAAGAAACATAGAGATCACGTCAAACTAGTATTGAGTTGACTACGCGAAGCTGAACTGCAAATGAATATTCGAAAGTGCGAATTCAATGTAGAAGAGACTGTCTTTCTAGAAGTCATTGTATCAGAACTAGATCTTCGTATGAATCTCAGCAAAGTGACAGTCATAGTCAGCTGAATCACTTCGACCAATCTAAAAGAAATTCAGAGCTTCGTGAGATTTGTTAACTTCTACCGTCGTTTCATTAAGAACTTCTCGAAGCTAGTCAAATCGTTCACTCAGCTGACAAGAAAGAACACGTCTTTTGTTTGAAATGAGATCTGTGTTCAAGTCTTTGACAATCTAAAGAAACAAGTCAGCTCGACCTCAGTACTTCGTCACTTCAATCTCAAACGACAAGCTATTCTGAAGATTGATGCTTCGAACTATGTAAAAGGTGAAATACTATCTCAGTACGATGACGAGAAAGTTCTTCATTCGATGATCTTCTACAGTAAAAGCATGATTCTCGCTGAAATCAATTACCACATCTATGACAAGAAATTGCTAGTCATTATTCAATGCTTCGAACATTGACGACTTGAGCTGAAGTGCATTGAACTACTCATTTAAATATTCATCGATCATCAAGCTTTGAAGATCTTCATGAAAAATAAACAGTTGAGTCGATGACAAGTCAACTATCTGAACATTCTGTCGAAGTTCAACTTTCAAATCATCTTTAGATCAGGCAAAATGAATACTAAAGTTGATGCTCTAACTTAAATGTTTCTAGCGAACGTCTCTGAATCAGCTCAACGACTTGAAGATCATTTTCAGACTATTCTGACTCTCGATAGAGTCAATGTTCTACTCATTGAATCGAAAGCAAATCTCTATCAGCAAGTGCATATGATCAATCAAATGAATGAGCTCTGCGACGAATATAAACAAGCTATGAACAAGAACAAGCTCAAATTTCATATCACTAAATTGAAGAACTGCGAAATCATTGACGGCGTTCTCTTTAGAAAAGACTTACTGTGAGTTCTTGAGAATATGCATACGAAACTGCTACAAGAAGTGCATGATCAATCTTCAATCTCTCATCTTGACAATAAATGAATCATTGATCTAGTTCAGCGTTTCTACTATTGATCAGATCATCGAGCTACTATTCGATGATACATTCAAAACTGTCATGCTTATCAGTAAAGCAAAGTCTCTAGAAATAGCATCAATGAACTTCATCATTCTCTCTCAATTTCACAGAAACGCTGAAAAGATATAGCTATGAACTTCATCACTGAACTACTTCTGTCAGAAGACTATAACGTCATTTGCACAATCATATGTCATCTCATCAAAGAACGTCACTATGTTTTCTGTCATTGAGAAGACAATGACATCTCAGTCGAAGAAACGGTTTGAATCATGCTATGAAACGTCTATCGACTGCATGATTTACTCAGTTCTATTGTTTCAAACAGAGACTCTCAATTCATATCGACTATGTGAAAGAGTCTTTGCAAGCGACTGAGAATCACAGCTAGTTTATTCACAGTCTATCATTCAAAGATCAACGATCAGACGAAACGAGTCAATCAAGACGTCGAACGTGAACTTAGAATCTACTGCAATTACATGCAGAACGACTGAGTCAAATGAATATCTATGATGAAATTCAGCGACAATTTCAATATCTTCTCGATCATCTCAATGACTTCTTTCTACTTCAATAAAGAATTTCACTTTCGAATGAGTTTCGATTCAGATACAACTGACTACGAAACAATTTATGAACGACTTGAAGCTAGAAAAGCAGATGATATTGTCATTTAAATGAAAGAGCTACTGAGCTTTGATTGTCAACAATTGAAAAAAACGAAGCTGATCATCAAAGTTCAGATCAATAAACATAGACGAAACGTCATCTATGAAGTAGATGACTGAGTTTGACTATCTTTCAGAAACGTCAAGACAACGAGACTCTGCAAAGATTTGAAAGACAAACAACTAGAATCATATCAGATCACTGTCAAAGTGAAAGTCTTCTATCATCTTTGTTTATCAGTCAGCATGAGACATCTGCATTCGATGTTCAGCTCGAAGCTACTGCGATCGTATTCAGAAAACTCTCTATCGAGACAGCATGCAGAACTCTTCAGACTCATCATTATTGATGACAACAATGATGAACATTGAGAGATAAATGACATTCTGAACTTCAGATGCTATCGAGGTTGAATACAGTACAAGATCAAATGAAAAGATCTAGATAGAGACAATGAATGATACTATGTTGATAAAGATGAATTCAATGACTTCAAGAAAGTTTTGAACGAATTTCATGTGCTATACTCAAGAAAGTCACGCTAGTATTGAAATAACTCAATAAGAAAGCAAGCAAATGAGTGACATTCATGCAAACATGAATTTTCGAAGAAGAGAGTAATGTTACGAGCGTATCAAGGCTGAATAAAGCTAGTCAGTGTCTCTAGCTCAAATCTGACTCAGTCTTTATTTTCTTTCATCAACATCATCTTTCTTTCTACATCACATTCTACTCGTATCACAAACACATTTTCTTCAAGCTTAGCGCAGTCTCTGAATATTACTTAAATAGAAGCTTTTGTACTCATCTTCTTCTGTATTCTTAATATTCAGTTATAGCTATCTTTAAAAATCAAGCACTATTCAATTCTGACTTTCACTGATTGACTCATTTAGACATGATTCTGACAAATAATGCTATTCTTGAATAGTTCTTTATGAATCAATGATAAAAGTTGACAAAATTGAGAAACGTTTGAATTTCTTTTATCATTCTCGATTGTGATCAATCTTGAATGATTTGCACTTGATTCTTCTTCATTGAAATTTCTCTTTTTTCTACTTTATATTTTAGAAAGAATAATTCTTTCTTGAAGACTTTGCATTTTGAAAGCTTAATGTAGAGCTTTAAAATCTGCAGTTTGTCAAGAATTTATCGTACGTGATGAACATGTTTCTTGCGAGTTTCGCTGAATATCAGAATGTCATTCAGATAAACGAGATAAATGATGTTGAGAAATTCAAACAAAGTCTGATTCATATAGATCTGAAAGAAAGTTGATGCATTGATGAAATCAAAGAACATCATGAGATACTTGTATAAATCAAATCTCGTACGAAATGTCATCTTTCATTCATCTTCTTTTCATATGCAAAGTTTGTTGAACGCGTTCTTGATGTCAAGCTTGATAAATCACTTGACGTCTGCAAGATAATCAAGAGCTTCATTGATCAACAAAAGAAAACATCTATTCTTGAGAATGATTGCGTTGAGCTCTTGATAATCAATGCACAATCGCAGCGTTTCATCTTTTTTAGATGTAAAGAGCATGAGCATCTCAGCTGAAGAGATGAAATATCATATTATGTCTGCTTGAAGCTGTTTCTCAATATACATCTTTTGTGCAATGAGTTCAACTGCAAAAAAATTGTACAAAGAGTTTCAGAAAATGATACAACTTTTTTCAATGTAAATAGCGTGATCATGAAGCTTGTGAGTTGAAAGAACTTTGACTTTTTGAGTGAAGAGATTCGCGAAATTCGCAAATTTTTTTGAAACATTTAAGAATTAATCGACTATCATATTCTCAATTTATATGAGTTGAAAGTTTTCTTCTGTCACTGAGAAACTCAAAGAATCGTACAGAGCATTTAGAAGCAATCAAATGTGTATTATGATGCTCTGTTGCTTAAGATTCTGAGTCGATTGAGCGCTTGAGACTTCTCATTTCTTCTGATGATTACGTCAATAAAAGAACTTGAGAATGACTTTTCTTGCAAAATTAGATTGACGAATATTGCATGCAAAAAAACTTGATGTGAGTCTTGCTTCATTGAACATCACATAAGACAATTCTGAAACTGTTTTTTAATGAAATAATCTCTTTCTTTCATTCTGAGCACACAATATTCTTTAGCATAAGTGTCAATGAACAAACTTGTGAATGAAATTGTGCTTCTCAAAAAATGAAAGATTTAACATGAGATTTTCTGAAACATATTTGATAATGATAAAGATCTTCAAGATGCATAGATTGCTCTCATCAAAGTTCTGAATGTTCAGATCAAGCAGTATTGTTTCATGTAGTTTCATTGATTTATCGTCGAAGAAAATTTTTGTGAACTTTCAAGAATAAATATTCTTGATCTTATTTAAACATTTCACAAGACTGTGATGAATCACATTTAATATACACTCAATGTTCATCATGACTTAAGTTTCAAGAAGATCAAGACATTCTGACTTAATCTTGACTACAAGAATGAATGATGTTGTGACTGAGTTTAAGTTCTTCAACATTGTTAACGCGTTCAGTTCAACAGACAGTTAACTGATTAAGTTGATTCACTGAGTTTTGTACTCTTCAATTGCTCTCTTCTCTTGAGCGATCGATAAATGAAAGAAATTTATCGAGTTAAGTCTTTTTTCAAAATATCAACAATGAAAATGTTGTTAGAAGCAAAAGAAGCTTCTGAGAAGAAAGTTTCTGAAAAGATGAATCATGAGTTTAAACAATTCAATTCTGTGTGATCTTTAGATTTGCATCTGATGCACACTTTCTTGCTGACTCTGTGATATTTTTTCTTTCAAAAGACTGTTTTTCTCAGTTCTGATTCTTGTTGCTCTTGTTGATCATTAAAGTATTCTTCTTTTTCTCAACTATTAATTCTCTGCAAGAAACTCTGCAAACTCTTCTTGTGTAATCAATTTTTAAGAAACAAATTCATTTTTAACTGTTGACTCTGCTGAGCATATTTCAAAACATGTTGCATGTTGATGTACTTCATCAATTCTCAACAAAACATCTTACTTCGTTGAGCGAAAGTTAATACAATTAGCTTGATCTTGTTCAAAAGAAGTAGCTCACTCAGAAATCTGAACAATAGCACTTTCTCAAACTTCATGATCTCAACACAATTTTAAAAATGTGTCTTGTTGAGTTTTAGAAAGAACAACATGCATATTTGATCGCTTCTTTTTATAATAACATTTCATAAATTGTTCGCTTGATTCTGAAGTGACTTCACGTCAAGCAAACACTGCTGAAGAGTCTCAAGAAACTTTGTTCATGTGATTCTACAATCTTTCTTCTTGACAGTTTTCTCAATCTGTTGAAGATAGTGCATTGCTGTGATCTTTACATATTTCGTGACATAATCAAGCTTGTCATCGTCTTTGATGTAGTTCATCTTGATGAAGTTCAACTTTAGTTTTCTGAGAAACAACTTCAAATTCTTGTTGATAATGAATTTGAACTTCTTCTCTTTTGAGAACTTATTTGAAGAGATGATCTTAAAAGTGATCGCTCTCTTCTTAAAAGAGTTGTTGTCAACGAAAGAACTTTCTATGACTTTAGCGATGATTCTTTTGTGAAACTTCAATTCAAGACAATCAGATGCATGACTTCGTCATGTTAAAAAGTAATCAGAGTTCAACATGCAAAATGCTTGATTCAAATCTTTTAATAAAATGACATTTTCAATGAACAACATTTTGCATCAAGCACACATTTTCAAATAATTTTGCTGTCTCTGCAAAATCTTTACATCATCGATAATGTCACGATTCTAGCCTTGTCAGACTCAGTCTTCTAGCCTTGCCAGACCTATTCTCGCTTCATCACCTTGACTAGTTTCTATTGAGTCTAGCGTCGACTGAGAAACACACATATGTAGTCAGCTTCTTTTCTGTAGCTATCTTTCTTTCTTAGCATTTATCTTCTAGTTAAATGACACTTCTATCTGACTCGCTCTAGGCAGGTTTCTAACATTAGATAAATGCTCATCATCTACTCTGCTATCGATGAATAGACGATACGAAACAATCTATTCAGTAAGGAAAATTTGCAAGAAATTCTTCAAATTTGCACCATCATTTTAGGCCGCAAGAAATTCTTCGATTCTACACTCATTTTCACCATTCTATTCGCAAGAAATTCTTCGAATAAAGCACTCAATTATTACCTGAAATTCACAAGAAATTCTTTGAATTTTCACTCATCAAAAAACATCAATTCAAAACATCAACCTCTCATCTACTTTTATCTCAACAACTTCTACCTTCTCTCATCATGACACGCGACGTCAAGTCAGTTGAGTCTCGAACAACTCGTCTACTTAGAAGCACTGTCAGTAGAAGAGTTTCACTTCTACTCATCGATGCTTCAGTCGAAGCTGAGAAAGCTGTCATCTCATGAAACATAAACATCAAAGAACAACTGTTTCATTGAGTCAGCAATCAACTCAACAAAGTCATCAATATGCTGAACGAGCTTTGAAGTCAGCGAGACTTAACTCTACAACTCAATGAACACTGACTTCTCATACAAGACGATCACAAAAAAAGAGCGAAACAACTAGAAGTCGCTTTTGATAAAAATGATGAGCTAGAGAAAAAGATCAATCAGCTACAAGACGAGCGATTGAACTTCAGAGTGAAACAACGTCAAGCTGATCAATCTATGCCTCGTCAAGATACTCAGTCAGCTGAGCAACGAGTCAATCAGAAAGAAGCTCGCTCTCAACGAGTCAATCAGAAAGAAGCTCGCTTTCAACGAGAATCTTCTACTCTATCTGATAACGAGAACGATCATCACAAGTTCATCAAGCTTTCGAATTCACTCATCTTCATCGAAACAGATGACTTTATCTGAGAGACATGAAACATCAAAATAGCTGACAAGCTCGATGTCAACGCGAATCATTACTCTACTGAAAAGATTCGTATTGCCTATGTGATTTTCAGGCTAGAAGACGATGCTGATCAGCAAATCTATGCAAAGTGTCATGTTGATGCTTTCTCATTCTACCAGTCACTATCAGAGCTACTGAAACATCTGAAAGAAATTTACGAAGATCAGAACCTGATTCGAAAGTGTCGTTGCAAATACGTCGCTCTGAAGCAGCTCAACAAGTCTTTCAGCTCTTTCTATTCAGAATTCACTAGAATATTCAGCTTTCTGAACTACGACGATATCACTCTGATGAACGACATTCAGAATAAAATCAACAATCGTCTTCAGAACGCGTTGTCAGTTTGCCTCATAAAGTTTAGCTCACTTGATAAGCTCAAGATCTTTCTTCAAGATGTGAATAACAAACAACGAGTCAATTATCAGCTACGTGACGAGCAATGAACAGTCAAATCGATAGCAGCTTCGAAAAAACGTTTTGTTTCTTCGTCGACATCAGCTTCAGTCTCGACTACTAGCTATGTTCGACTCACTACTTTTTCCACCCTCGAACCTGAATGATCAAGAATGTCAATCATCTGCTTCAACTGCAAAGCATCAAGTCATCTTTCAAAGAACTGCTCTCAGCTGAAGACTAGTACTTTGACATCTCGTGCATTCACCCCTTGCCTCAATGAGATCATCATGTCGAAAGAAGAGAAGAAATTATTTACAGAGAAATCGAAGAATGAGGCAAAAAACTAGTGACTTTCATCAAAGACGCGATGAAAGATGTGTTAATTTCTTCAACAATGAGCAGCTCAAATGACTTCTTTGCTTCGAAATCTTTGACTATTGAATGTGTACTATCTAGCAATGAAATTAGTTACTCATTAAAGTCATTGATTGACACTGAAGCAGCTGACTATTCGTTCATTGATGAATTAATCGCGCAGAATGTTTGTGATCATTTGCAAATCGAATCTTTATCTTTAATCAAGCTCAAATCAATAAGGAAATTCGATGATCATTATGCAAAAAAGCTCATTACTCATGCGATTTATTTGAATCTAACTGTTCAAGATCATATGAAACGTTTCGTCTCTATGCTGATCACTCGATTAGATCAACATCAGATGATTCTCGAAAAAACATGAATGAACAAGATCGAGATGACTATTGATATGAGAGACGATCGTCTTCAATTTTCTAGTTTCGAAGCTCATATCAAAGCTTCTACCAAAGCTCATTCGACTGTTCTTTCGAGCAAGAAAATCGCGATAGAACAGAAGAGTTCAATTTCTACTCAAATACTAAAGAGATTTACCTCTTCTGTCATCACTCAACTCAGCGAGAAGTCATCTTCATTCAGTAAAACCATGAAATCATCTAGCTCAGTCAACTTCGCTTCGTCTTTTGATTCAATGAACATAGCAATGATAGAGACTGCAGCATATAGATCACTAGTCAAACGATCGAATGTGACTACTTTTGCGATCATCGTCACGAAAATCGATCGACTTCTAAAAACAGCTAGAAATAAACTCAAAGATGTAAATCTACAAGAGCTTTCACATGAAGAGATCTTGAAAGAAGTCAAAGCTAAGCTTTCTTCGAAATATCATGACTATCTAGACGTGTTTGATCGAGCGATGACTGATCAACTATTCTCTCACCGTCTCTACGATCATAAAATTGAGTTGATCGACGAGAAAACATCTTCTCGAAGTCGTCTCTACCATATGTCTGACTACAAGCTTCAAAAGATGAAGAATTACCTGATCAAGCATCTGAATAAAGACTTTATATCTTTTAGCTCAGCTTCATATGCTTCGCTCATACTATTCATCGAAAAGAAAGACGATAGCTTGCGTTTCTGCATTGATTACAGAAAGCTCAATGCTTTGACCAAACGAAATCGCTACTCTTTGCCATTAATAGACGAGACTCTCGCTCGTATACAAGAAAGTAAGTATCTGACTCGATTGAACATCATTGCTGCGTTCAACAAACTACGCATGCATTCAGATAGCGAAGATTTGACTATCTTTATCACCTCTTTTGATTTCTACAAATATCACGTGATGTCTTTCAAATTAATCAACGGTTCGACTTTCTATCAACATTATATGAACGACGTGCTATTTGACTATCTTCATCAGTTTTGCCAGATCTATCTAGATGACATTATCATCTACAGCAAAACACTGAAGAAACATAAGCGACACGTATGATTAGTTCTACATAGACTATGAGAGACTGACCTTCAGATGAATATAAACAAATGCAAGTTTCATGTTCAGAAGATCTTCTTTCTGAGACTATTGCTATTCATTGAAGAACTAAAGATGAATCTCAGAAAAGTACAAGCAGTAGTCGTGTTACGAGTGTGTCGAGATTGAATAGAGTTTTCTAGTCAACAAGCTCTAGAAGTTTTGACTCATGTTGAATCTCTAGCCTCAACACTCTATTCTAGCGCTTTTGATACTCGAGCAAACCTGCTTCGTTCTCTTTGTTTTGCTCTACTATAGATACAGCTCGAAACTCTCTTTGATTTCTTCTGTATTCTTAATATTCTAGTTATAGCTACCTCTATTGATCAAACATTCTATTCAGCTACGCACTATCTCGCTGCAGTGTGGTTAAATTCTAGGCACGATCTCAACATTATATTAAGAATTCGTTTACCACATGATATCGATTTCATTACTCATTCAAGCTACTCGACGAACAACGAAACAAGTATAAAGAAATTTGTTTTACCTGATGATCAACGCAATCGAAAGACAGAACAACATCAGAGAGTCAATAGAATCAACGACGAGACTGTTTGAATTGCTAGAGAACCTATCGCTCATTAAGTACGCACAGTTCACTCGATTAAGAGAATCACGATAAAGAATCTTCGTGAATTGCTCTAGAATCAACTTATTCTCATGAAGCAGACGAGTGAAAATAAGCTGTTCAACTCATTTCTTTTTCTCTTCGCCCCGAATCAAGCTCGTGAATCAGACGAGTCAAAACAATCTGTGTCGTCAGATCAAATTAGTGAGTCTGCTACTACAAATGACGTTCTCATAGTGAGTCTGCTACAATGACACTCTTCGTCAATGCAATGATCTATCTATCTTCATCGCTCTACCTATCAGTGAATCGATCTACCTCACGTTCACATGCAACTAGTGAGCCTGCTTCAATGACAAGTCGATAGTCGATCTCTTCGATGAGCAAGTCGACTAGTGAGTCTGCTTCAATGACACTCTTCGTCAATGCGATGACATACCTACTCTCATCGCTCTACCTATCAGTGAATCGATCTACCTCACGTTCACGTGCAATTAGTGAGTCTGCTTCAATGATCATTCTATTTCACATAGTGAGTCTGCTACAATAAACATTTGACGAGTTGGTTTGAATCAATAGAAAGATTGATAGAAAGACAGGCATCAAGACTCTACGTCAGTGCTATGAACTACACTACAAGTTATAGAAACATGACTTTTAAAGAGAAGAAGATAATGTTACGAGTGTGTCGAGATTGAATAGAGTTTTCTAGTCAACAAGCTCTAGAGATTTTGACCCATGTTGAATCTCTAGTCTCAACACTCTATTCTAGCGCTTTCGATACTTGAGCAAACCTGCTTCGCTCTCTTTGTTTTGCCCTACTATAGATACAGCTCGAAACTCTCTTTGATTTCTTCTGTATTCTTAATATTCTAGTTATAGCTATCTCTATTGATCAAACATTCTATTCAGCTACGCACTATCTCGCTGCAGTGTGATTAGATTCTAGGCATGATCTCAACAAGTCGAATGATCTACTTCTACAAACCTCACTCAGATGCAGTTCTTCGTTGACTTCTGCAATTTCTATCGACGTTTTATAAAGAACTTTTCGAAGATTGTTCATTCTCTGATTCAACTAACTCAAAAAGAGGTGATATTTGAATGAAATCAAGCTTGTCAAACGATCTTTGATCATATGAAGAAACGAATGATTGAAGTCTCTATTCTTCGTCATTTTGATCAGAATAGAAAGACTATTCTTGAAACAGACTCATTCAACTACGTCAACGATGACATACTTTCTCAGTATGACGACGAAGAAACATTGCATTCAATGATCTACTACAGCAAGAATCTGAGTCTCGCTGAGTGCAATTACGAAATCTATGACAAGAAACTACTAGCAATCATTCATGCCTTCAAGCATTGACGATCTGAGCTGAAATTGACTGAGCTACTCATCAAGATGTTCACTGATCATCAAGCTTTAACGTCATTAATGAAAGATAAAGAGCTAAGTAGACGTCAAATGCGCTGAGTACAAAAGCTCGTTGACTTCAACTTCAAAATCATGTATCGTTCAGACAAACAAAACATCAAAGTCGATGCATTGACTCGTCGAGTCAATTCAATTTCTAGAAGTCTCAAGAATGAATAATGTCGCTATCAGCGAACTACAATTCTCATGTCGAATCGAATGAAAATCGCTGATCTAAAAGAGAAAGAGAACGATGAACCAATTTATTGATTGATTCTAGAAGCTAACAGAATCAACGAGAATTGTATTCTACTTCGTGAAGTCGTATTAAAAGATGAAGCTCAATACGAAGATACTAAATTAAGAAATTGTCGAGTTCAAAACGAAATACTATATCGAGATGATCTTCTATGAGTTTTCTTCGATGAGCATCTTCAAATGATGCTAATTCAAGAAGTTCACGATCAATCTTCTATTGATCATTTCGAAATTCTCAGAACGATGAAGATCATAAGAAGATACTTGTTAGAGATCGATTTAGAGCGAGTCATAGAAATGTCATTTAACTAATAAATAAATGCTAAGAAAGAAAAGTATCTACAGAAAAGAACTCGATTCTTATATGTGTGTTTCTCAGCTCTGTGCTAGACTCGATTGAGTTGACGTCTTACACATATGATGCAGAGTCTCAATGATATCATCTCTAGATCAGATTCTCGCTAGGCTCGATTAGAATGAAACCAGGCGAAGACTAGACGAAGAATAGGCGAAGGCTAGAATCGTAACATTATTCTTCTTTCTTGACTATTCATGTTTGCATGAATGTTGTTTTCTAGTGCGCTTTTCTTGAATATCTGATATGAAATTCATCAACCATCTCTTGAGCGTTCATAAACTCGTCATCGTCAGCGTTATATCAGTTGAGATCGTTGTCATAGCTCTTTCATTTGACTCGATATTGAAGTCGTCTTCTATAGCGTCGAAAGTTCAGTATATCATCAATTTTTCATTCGTCTTCATCGTTTATCACTATTGATCTCGAAGGTTCATTCTTTTGACCAGGCAGAGAGTCATCGACGACAGAACAAAGAAGCTCTGAATGAAATACGTCATGTATACGCATAGTCTCTGATAGTTCCAACTTATAGAATGAGTCAACAGGCTCAATGATTTGAAATGAGTCGAGCATCTTGTCATTCAATTTTTTGAAAGATCTCGCTGTAATGATGTTTCGTTCGTTCAGAAACATCTTTGATTCGATCTTGTAATTGATCTTCTTTCTATGCTTATTAGCTTGATTTATCATTTGTTCTCGTGTTTTGACCAGAGCTTCACGAGCAAAGGTCAATGTCTTGTTCATTTGTTCAGATATATTCTTGGCTTGATCGATCTGCAAGCGTTCGCGAGTGCTTTCATACTCGATGATGTCAGGGTCGAAGCTCATACGAGGGTGAAAGCTCTTGTTCATGAAGAAGAGAATCAAGAAGATGGCTGAAAACAAGGCGTTATTGTCGGCAAACTTGATCATGAGTAGTCACTTGAACCAGTCATTCTGCATGTATGAACAGAAGAAACGAAGATATCGCTCAACATTCTGATTGACTCGTTCGCTTTGACCGTCGGTTCGAAGATGATAGGCGATAAACAATCGAAAAGAAATGCTCAGTCGTTTGCAAAGAAACTTTCAAAGAATGAAGGTGAACTGAGAATCTCGATCGAATACAATGAAGCTGAGTAGATCGTGAGTTCAATATACTCATTGAAGCAACATTTCAGCTGTCTTTTCGACTGTGATACCTTCATCATCAGTGATGCAAGAGATATAATGCCTTTCTTTCAACAATCTGCAGATGACAGTCAGAATAGCGTTATAGTCGTACGAATCAGATAGATCGATAATGAAGTTCATGACTATGTTCTGCCATCGCTGTTCAGATATAAATAGAGGTTGAAGCAAGTCGTTTGATTTATTTCTTGATGTCTTTGAACGTTGACATATGTAGCAGTTTTGAATATATCGATCTACCGTTTTCCGCATAGAAGATCAATAGTAATTTCGCTTTATGACCTTCACTGTTCTAAGAATTTCAGAATGATCAACCGACGGTTGATCGTGTATCTCACGAATCAGGTTCATTTGTAGAAGCTCGTTGAACGAAACTCATAGCTGACTATCATGATACAATATTTCATTCTGAGTTCGACAATTCTTCAATTTGATACCTTCATATTGTGCTTCGTCTCTTGCTATTGCTTCGCGAAGTAGCGTACAATTCTCGTCGATCTCATTAGTCTCAAGAACCTGTTTATAGATTGATTGATCATTATTCTTCTCTAGATCAGCGATCTTCATTCGATTCAATGTCAGAATAGTAGTTCTTTGATATCGAATGCGTTCATCGTCGAAACCTCTAGGCACGAAGTCAGCTCAACGAGTTAATGCATCGACCTTAATGTTCTGTTTGTCAGATCGATACATTATCTTGAAGTTGAAGTCAGCTAGCTTCTGAACTCAACGCATCTGTCGTCGACTCAGCTTCTTGTCTTTCATCAATGAGGTGAGCGCTTGATGATCAATGAACATCTTGATAGAAATGTCGATCAGCTTCAGTTCAAGTCGTCAGTGTTCAAAAGCTCAAATTATGATCAGCAGTTCTTTATTGTATATCTCGTAGTTGCATTCAGCAGAAGACATGTTCTTGCTATAGAAGACAATCGAATGTAGAACATCTTCGTCATCATATTGAGACAGAACTTCATCGTTGACGTAGTCGAATGAGTCAATTTCAAGAATGAAATCGCGAGTCTGATCAAAGTGACGAAGTATAGAAGTCTCAGTCATACGTCTCTTCATGTGATCGAATGCAGTTTGACAGGCTTCGTTTCATTCAAATATGATCTTCTTTTGAGTGAGTTGAATCATTGAACGAACAATCTTCGAAAAGTTCTTGATGAAGCGTCGATAGAAATTGCAGAAGTTAATGAAGAACTGTACCTGAGTGAGATTATTGAGTGTAGGTCAATCAACAACTGCTTGCACCTTTCGTGAATTCATCTTAAGTCTCTCGATTGACATCAAAAGTTCTAAAAAGATGGTTTTCTGAACATGAAACTTGCATTTATCGATGTCTATTTGTAGATCAGCTTCTCGTAGTCTATTCAAGATCAATTGTACATGTCGCTTGTGTTTCTTCAAGATCTTGCTGTAAATGATAATGTCATTTAGATAGATCTGACAAAACTGATGTAAATATTTGAACAATACGTCGTTCATATAATGTTGATAGAACGTCGATTCGTTGATTAATTCGAAGAGCATTACATGATATTTGTATGAGTCGAAGAAGGTAATAAAGATAGTCAAATCTTCGCTACCTGAATGCATGCGTAGCTTGTTGAACGCGACAATGATGTTCAATCGAGTCAGGTACTTGCTTTCTTGTATACGAGCGAGAGTCTCATCTATCAATGACAAAGAGTAGTGATTTCGTTTGATCAAAGCATTGAGCTTTCTGTAATTGACGCAGAAACGCAGACTTTCGTCTTTCTTTTCAGCGAACAAGATGAGCGAGACGTATGGTGCGAAGCTGAAGAAAATGAACTCTTTGTTCAGATGTTCAATCAGGTATTTCTTTACCTTCTGAAGCTTGTGATCAAACATCTGATATAGTCTGCTTCGCGAGAGCATTTCTTCATCGATCAACTCAATTTTGTGATCGTAGAAACGATGCAATGATAGCTGATCGATCATTGCTCGATCGAAGACATCTAGATAGTCGTGATATTCAGAGAGAAGCTTGATCTTAACTTGCTCGATGACTTCAGCGTGAAAAAGCTCATGCAGATTCACTTCTTCAGACTTGTTTTCAACTGTAGTTATGAGTCAATCGATTTTCAAGACGATAACAGCAAAGATCTTGACGTCTGATCGTTTGACTAACATTCTATATGTCGCTGTTTCTATCATTGCTATGTTCGTTGAACTGAAAGAGAATGAATTCAGACTGAACGTTGATTTAGAATTTTTGACGTTAGTTAAAGTCGCGTCGCGCGATTTTAACTGTTCAATTAGTTTAACTGACTTCTCATTGAACTGACTGAAAGAGGGTGATTTCAGACTGAATTGAGATGTAGTGAAAGATCTCTTCAGTATATGAGTAGAAGTCAAACTCTTCTGCTTCGTGATTATCTTGTTGCTTGTGAGTAGAACAATCGATTTATGATTAGAAATGAAATTCGAAAATCGAAGAAAATCGATTCGCATATCAATTACTAGGTTGATTTTGTTCATTCATGTTTTTTCAAGAATCATTTGATGTTGATCTAATCGAATGATCAACATAGAAGCTGTGTCAATCATATGATCTTGAACAGTCAGATTCAAATAGATGGCATGAGTAATGAGTCTCTTAGCATAATGATCGTCAAATTCTTGAATTGACTTCGCTTTGATCAAAGTCAGAAGTTCAATTTGCAACTGATCACAAACAATCTGCGCGATCACTTCATCAATGAACGAATAGTCAGCAGCTTCGATGTCTATCAATGACTTCAATGAGTAACTAATTTCATTGCTAGAAAGTACACATTCAGTAATCAAAGATTCAGAAGCAAAAGAGTCATCTGACATGCTCATCGTTGAAGAAATTAACACATCTTTCATCGCGTCTTTGATGAAAGTCTCTAGTTTTTTGCCTCGCTATCTTCGAAAGAAGACATTTTCTCATTCTCTTTATTCTTCAAAATGACGATTTCATGTAGGCGAGAGGTGAAAGCTCAAGAAGCAGAAGTGTCGATCTTGTTCTGAGAGCAATTCTTTGACAAGTGACTCGAAATCTTGCAGATATAGCAAACGATAGACGATCTGACTGACTCAGATGTAGAAAAGATAGTCAACTTGACATATTCAATTATCGAAGTCGTCACTGCTGACAGAAAAGTAGCGCGCTTTTCAGGTGTGACAATGACTTTGGCGATGATCGTGCAACGTTCGCTTCGAAGCTGATAATTGACTCGCTGTCTATTATTCACACTCTGAAGAAAGCTCTTGAGACGATGTAGAGTGGTAAAATCTTTCGAGCAAATTGATAGAGCATTCTGCAAGCGATTGTTGATCTTATTCTGAAGATCGTTCATCAGAGTGCAATCGTTGTATTCTAGGTAGCTGAATAGCTTCATAAAGTCGAAATAAAAGACATTGAAAGACTTTTCTGCTTGTCTCAGAGCGTTGTACTCACGATGACACTTTCGATTCTTATTCTGATCATCGTATATTTCTTTCAGATGCTCAAATAGCTCGTAGGTCGAGATGTAAGAATGCGAAGCATCATGACGATGTCAAGCGAAGGTATGCTCAGCAGCATCACCTTCTAGTCTAGATATCACATAGACAATACAGGTATTCTCATTATCGAAGTGATCGACATTTGCCTGAAGCTTGTCGTTCATCTTGACTCTTCAGCTGTTTCATGTCGATTCATCTTCATCAGTGAATATAAATGAGTTCGAAAACTTGAAGAACTTGTGATGATCGTTATCGAATAGAGTGAATGACTCACGTCGAGTATGATTCTCGATAGATTGACGAGGTAGAGGTTTCGTAGACTGACGAGGTCGAAGCTGATTCGCTGAACGCTGTTCCTTTTTTAGACTCAAGACTTTCTCTCGTAGATCGACGATAGTCTCTTCTTGAGTGTCTATTGTCATTTGATTGACCTCTAGCTCATCAAGTCTCTTGATGTGATCGACTTGAACATCGATTCATTGCTCGTTGAGTTTCAAAGTCATGTCTCGTTGATCTCTTAGCTCGATCAGCATCTTGATGATCTCGTCTGACTGATCGATAGTTCATTGACGAAGTTGTTGACTTGTGTTGATGTTTCATGAGATAGCGACATTCTGAGATCTCGCTGAAGCATCGACAGAAATAAGAAAAACTTGTCTATTAGCAATGCTTTTAAGCAGACGAGCTGTTCATGACTCAACTGGTTCAGAGTCGTGTGTCATTGTGAGAAAGGTAAGAGTAGGTTTGATTGTAGTTGATTTGGTAAATTTGAGTAAATTTGAATAAATTTGAAGATGTGTTTTGATAAAAGTAATTCAAAGAATTTCTTGCGAATTTTCTGAATAGAAGTAGGTTATTTCGTATCGTCTACACGTCGATAGCAGAGTAGTTGGTTAGCATTTATCTACTGTTAGGAATCGGTCTAAAGCGAGTCATAGAGATGTCATTTAACTAATAGATAAATGCTAAGAAAGAAAAGTATCTACAGAAAAGAACTCGATTCTTATATGTGTGTTTCTCAGCTCTGTGCTAGGCTCGATTGGGTTGACGCCTTACACATATGATGCAGAGTTTCAATGATATCACTTCTAGATCAGGTTTTCGCTAGACTCGATTAGAATGAAATCAGGCGAAGACTAGGCGAAGAATAGACGAAGACTAGAATCGTAACAATACTACTATTGATCTTCAATGTGAAAGACAATAGATCAATATATTTGAAACTGCTACATTTTTCAGCGATCAAAGACTTCTCGAAATAAATTCAATGAACTACTACATTCTCTATTCATACTTGAACAGCAATGAAAGAACATAGTCATGAATTTCATCATCAACTTATCTCTTTCGAAAGGCAAAAACATCATACTAACAGTGATATGTAGATTGACAAAGAAACGACATTATATTTCTTGCTTCACTGATGACGAGAAGATCACAGCAGAAAAAACAGCTGAGCTAATGCTTCAATGAATATATCGAATACACGATTTACTCGATTTCATTGTTTCGAATCGAGACTCTCAATTTACCTTCATTCTATGAAAGTCGCTTTGCAAAAGACTAGACATTAATCTTCGACTCTTTACAGCCTATCATCTTCAGATCGATGATCAAAGTGAACGAGTCAATCAGAACGTTGAAAGATACCTTCGATTCTTCTGTTTGTACATGCAGAATGACTGAGCTAAGCTACTACTCATGATCGAGTTCGTCGACAATAATGCTCTGTTCTCAGCCATCTTCTCGATCTCTTTCTTTCTAAACAAAGACTTTCATTCTCGTATGAGCTTTGAACTCGATGTCATCAAATATGAAAGTTCTTGTGAACGCTTGCAGACGGCTAAAGTCGAGAATATATCTGAACATATGAACAAAACACTGAAGTTTGCTCGCGAGTCGCTAGTCAAAACACGGAAACAAATGATGAAACAAGTCAATAAGCATAGAAAAGAAGTTGATTATGAGATTGAATCAAAAGTGTTTCTGAATGAAAGAAACATCGTTACAGCGAGATCTTTCAAGAAGCTAGATGACAAAATGCTCGATTCTTTCACCAATCTAGATTTCATCGACTCTTCATATAAACTGAAATTATCAGAGTCTATGCATGTTCATGATGTATTTCATCCTGACCTGCTTCGCCCTGCCGTCGACGACCTCTTGCCTGGTCAAAAGAACGAACCCTCAGATTCAATAGTGGTAAACGACAAAGACGAGTGAAAAATAGATGATATATTGAATTCTCGTTGATATCAAAGACGACTTCAGTATAGAGTCAAATGAAATGACTATGACAATGATCTCAATTGATACAACGCTGATGACGACGAATTTATGAACGCTCAGAAGGTCGTTGACGATTTTCATATTCAATACTCGAACAAATCGCGCTAATTAACAATTCAATCAATCACGATTTAACAGATCTGAGCCTGTGAAATCATGATTGAGCAATCAATCGAGTCAAGCAGAAAATACATTCATGCGAACATGAATCGTCGAAGAGAGAGAGTAATGTCATGATTCTAGCCTTGCCAGACCTATTCTCGCTTCGTCACCTTGACTAGTCTCTATTGAGCCTAGCGTCGGCTGAGAAACACATATATGTAGCCAGCTTCTTTCCTGTAGCTACCTTTCTTTCTTAGCATTTATCTTCTAGTTAAATGACACCTCTATCTGACTCGCTCTAGACAGGCTTCTAACAGATAACATTTTGAATTTCATCAAAGATGATGAATGAAAGTTTATGCTCAACGACTTTCATTCTTGTCTGAAGCAACGTGTGCTATCTCTCTTTTCTTTCTACATTGACGCAAGCACTTCTGATGTTTTCATTCAATGCTGCATGATGATGAGTCTTTAATAAATTCTTCAAATTAACTCTTGCAAAATCAGAAAATGATTGAGTTAATGAAATCATGATATCAATGATAATTGCTTGACGCTGCACAAGACTCTTCATTGAGTTCAATTAAAACTTTTCTTTATTGTTGCAAGAAATTTGATCAAGCAGAGTGAGTGCAAACTCTGTAAAGATGACAAAAGTAGACGAGACAACACTTTTGAAAGACATGTGAATATTGCTTTCAAGAAATGAGATCACGACATCAAGAGAAGTTGTATCTTGATCATGATGCTTGAAGAGTACGTTTATGACATCAATGATGATGATCGCTTGAGTCAGAGATGCAGAAGCTTCAAGAATGAAAAGAAATTAAGATTTGTTACAATGAATTGAGTGTCATATTTAAAAGATTGCTGTTCAAGTCAATGATTTTTTTTTTGATCATATGAACTATCATCTTTGCAATAGAGTAAAGTGTTAAAATTGTGAGTAGCTCAAGAAATGTGCAGTCACACTAGAGAATATGCACATAGATAATACAATCAAATTTGATAGTAGCTTAGTAATATCTATTCATATAGAAAGTTAACACTAGACTACAAAATACAGAAGTGAACTCTTCTTTATATACTTAGAAGACTAAGCTTAAGCATCGTCAATGAGGTCAGCGAGATTACATGTGACTCATGTGAAGTTTCTCGAAGATTGTATGTGACTTGAATTCTTATCATCGATGAAACGTTGAAATTTGTATGTGACTTGAATTCTTGTGAGCTCAGAGTTTCTGAGAATCGACGATAGAGATTCTCGTAGATTCAGTGTCTCTGAGAATCGGCAGTAGAATTTCTCGTAGACTCAGTGTCTCAATTCTCATAGACTCAGATTCTCATCTGAGAGCTTGATGATAGCGTTGAAGAATAGTTCTTGTGTCTATTCTTTATTCTCTGAAAAACTCTGACTCTCATAGATCTGAGTTCTGACAATGAGCTTCTTCGTCAGATATACTAACAGTTTTCATGATGTTGAATCAACTATGAAGCAATGACTTGCATTTAAAAGTCAAATGAACGACTTTCAGTTTAATGCTGAATGCTGAAGATGAACTGAAGATTCAAAGCTATTTTGACTCTGCATTGAGTCATTTGCTCTTCAACTCTCGAAGCTCTCTCTACGAGTCAACAGAATATCTGATAACAGTGTTTTAGCGAAACGTGACTGATTTATCATGAATCTCATAAAGACGAAGACTAGAAATCAGCTGAGCAACATTAACGTCGATAAGTTAATGTATATCTATATAAACGAGCGCACGCTTAATCGATCACGAAACTTAAAAAAGAAGCTTCGCTATACACAGAGCATTGAAATCGATGAGAAGAAGCTTTTGAATATGAAAGATAGACTGCTGCAGAAGGAAATTGCTATGGCTAGGCTAAATTCTTCAAACAATGAGATGCTGAAGAAATTTCTGAATAGCATCATCGACGATCAGGTGGCTATGAAGCATTCAAATAACTGATGCTATTTATATATATCTTTGTGTATAATATCTTCTTCAATAAACGTGTATAAAACATGCTTTTTGACTATTCTAATTCGGTTAGGCAATAAGCATGTTTAATACAATTCTGACCCTACCTCCCATGCCTTCGCCTCTGATTGGCTGCACTTTCCCTTTCCCTTTCCCGCTCCGCATGGCACAGTTCTGTCAGTGCCCATTGTGTACCTTACCTGTACCTGTACCTGAATATAGGGCTTGATCTAGAGTATCACTACATCGCAACCCATAACGAGGAGTCCAACGCCCCGCACACCCAGCATGAATACCACATGTATACGGAGTACCGGGTTCCAGAAGGATTCCCGGTGGAAACAGCGAGACTACTGTCCCTAAAGTAGACAGACATATGCACGTTCCTAAAGCTATGCCACAGGATCAGACAGCTACCTTATCGTGGTGGATCATTCGTGATGGCTGCACTGCCTGCGCTTCCGGAAGGAAGGAGGGAGAAGTCTGTGTCATTGGAACGGTTTTGGGCATTTCTCGAGAGATAGGATTCTACCGGGGAATCGTTCACCGGTGTGATATATAAATTGAACCCAAGCCTCGAATCGCGCTCGGGAGACGCAATGGCCTTACGGTCGGGCGATCGCTACCAGAGAGATATGCTCCATATTAAGATATTACAATATTGTGTAGGAGCCTTCATTTCCGCCTATTAACTATCTTGGTGATCGCATGCCTAATTGTAACCCCAGCCCTCTCCATCTCTTTTTTCGTCAGCCCGGTAGTAATACAAACTTTGAGTGCTGGTTGTAGTTCCCAACCAATTTCCTTCGTCGTTGCGTTGATGGCACGAGGCATACTCTTTAACCTTGTG
>JAABUW010003549.1_pt1 | contig 22158 bp, 24 predicted proteins | sample 5560081 | NCBI WGS metagenome assembly JAABUW01 (sample SAMN10711882, study PRJNA513363) | rock metagenome | isolation source: Antarctica rocks | place: Antarctica: Victoria Land, Knobhead sud
CGCGACCGCAGATGGGAAGGATCAGCGCGATCTCGCGGGCGGCATGGGCGGCGCGGTCTCCGCCGATGGCACGCGGGCCGTAATCGCCAGTGGTGGCCGCATCATCGCGATGACCTTTCAGGGACTTCAACCGCGCCCGCTCTCCCCCGATGGCGAAACCGCCGCCTTCCCCGCGTGGTCGCCGTAGGCCGGATGAGCCACGGAGACCCAGAGAGCACAGAGAGGGAAGGATCGTACAACGTAGCGATGAAAACGATCGGAGTGATAAATGTGCCTGCTTTCTCGCTCCTCTTTCTCAAGTTCTTCTCCGTGTCCTCTGTGCCTCTGTGGTTAAATCCCACGCCGCCGCCACAACTACGACACAGCGTCGCGCTATACTGGGGTGTAGTCGTTCCCCCGCCGGATGGAGGGGGATGGCGGCTGTTCGAATGGACTTCGCCGCGCTGCCCGAATGGGCGGTGCGAAACAAAGGGTCAAAGAGTATCGTCAAAACCAGGAGACGCGGCTGTTCGTTCTGATCAATGAAACGCACACACGCAGCATGCGGCCTCCATCGGGAAATGACAAAGAGCACATGCGGATTGGGCGCGAGAGGGACGGTTCGATGCAGCGACAGGAAATACGGCGAGTACGGCCCTGGTGGCCCTGGCGCATCACGCCGAAGCCGGAGCGGATCGCGCGGCCCAACGGTTGGCATACGCTCCTTGAACTGTGCATCCTCATGTTCGTGACGCTCGCATACTTCCTCACGCGCGGGCTGATCCGCGGGAGGGAGGACGACGCAGTCCAGCACGCGCAGCAGATACTCAACATCCAGCACGCGCTCCACCTTAACGTCGAGCATCCGGTGCAGCAATTCGCCCTGCATCACGACTGGCTCCTGCAGATCGCGAACAACTTCTACCTCTACGCGCACCTGCCGGTGCTGATCGGTGTGGCCGTCTGGCTCTATATCGCGCGGCCCTGGGCATACCCGTGGTTCCGCAATGCCTTCCTGCTCTCCGCAATCTTCGGCCTGTCGATCTACGTTCTCCTGCCCGTCGCGCCGCCACGCTTCATGCCAGGGTTCGTGGACACAATGGCGCTCTATGGCTTCAACATGGACGGCTCCGCAGCAGGGCCACTCTACAACCCCTATGCCGCAATGCCGAGCCTCCACGTGGGCTGGTCACTGCTCGCGGGGATCGCGATGACCGCCTGTGGTCGGGCATGGTGGCTCCGTGCGGCCGGCGTTGCGCTGCCGGTGCTCATGACCCTCACTGTCCTCATGACGGGGAATCACTACATCCTCGATGCCATCGCGGGGGCTGCCGTGATCTTCATCTCGCTGACCCTCTCCGCCCTCTGGTCATCCTGGTCGATGGCGCGGGCGAGAGCATCCCGCATCCCCGCCTGGATTCCCTCGGCGCTCTGGCGGCGGTGATCACTCCCTGTCCCCAAACCAAACGGGGGATCGCTGCTGGAGCGATCCCCCGTTGGTTGCCCGGTGATTACCGGTTTTCCGCTCTAGCGAAAGAAGCGGTCAAACCCGACCGCGCGGTCGAAGTCGCGGCGCGTGACGCCATCCGAGTTGATGCTCGTCGCGCTGGAACCAAACTCACTGGCGAGCGTCGAGTTTGTGAATCCGCCCCTCGTGATGGACCGCAACTCCTGGCCGCAGAAGCCACCCTCACCGACGGTGCATGACGCATTCGCCGACGCCGGAACGGCACTGAACAGACTCACTGCCGTCAGCACGCCTGCAAGACCAAGGACAAACCGACGCTTCATCGTACCTTTCATTCTCGGTACCTCCACCTTTGTGCAAAAAAAGATTGCACCGATCTCTGCCGCCCTCCCTGTACACCGCCGAATGATAACGAAACTTTACATTTCGTCAACATTTTACGCATTTTTGACAATCAAACTTTGCCAGTAACCTTACTATATTGGGAGCGAACAGGAAGGCCTACTAGCCTTTACCCTGATGAACGAACGGGGGTGAACTCGCTGTTGTGCGCCACACGACGCGTAGACCCGCGAATATTCGCGGGTAATGACCGTGCCACCAAGCACGACTATCAGCGCACGAGGCGCGTCGTTGGGGAAAGGCCGGGGATGCGGCCCCGCTTGGCGACCGCTCTGCCATCGATCTCCTTCAGGTCTGCCGTGAAGTCAATCGCGGACGCGCCGGAGATCGCGCTGCCGACGCCGAAGACATCAACCGGGGCACGTTCCGCCCGGAAGCGTGCGATGCGCTCTACCGAGAGTCCGCCCGAAATGACGATCCGCACGTGCGTCAGCCCCGCGCCGTCGAGCCGCGCCCGCGTCTCGCGCACGAGGTCAGGCGTCACGCCACCCCGCTCGGAGGGGGTGTCGAGGCGGACGCCGCCGAGGTCCGCGCCGAGCGCTTCTCCCACGCGCAACGCCTCCTCGACCTCGTCGTGGAAGGTATCGACGAGCACGACGCGGCTGACCGCCGGGTCGATCGTCGCGTGGAAGAGCCGCGCCGCCTGCACCGTGTCGCCTAGCACGAGGACGAGCGCATGCGGCATCGTCCCAGAGGGCGCGACGCCCGCCATCCGCGCCCCGATGATCGACGCGCACGCCTGGCACCCACCGATAATCGCCGCATATTCCATCGCCCCCACGGCGTTCGGGTGAATGTGCCGCGCGCCGAACGCGACGACGGGCACGCCATCCGCCGCCATCACCGCCGCCCGCGCCGCCGTCGCCCAGCCCGTGCCGGAGGAGAGGTAGCCGAGGTATGCCGTCTCGTAGAGGCAGAAGGATTGGTAGCGGTCGCGGATGCGCAGGGCGACTTCCTTGCGCGCAATCGCGTCGCTATCGGCCAAACTTTCGATCACCGCGTCCGGCGAGCAGACCCGTTCGAGCAGCGCGCGCGCCTCACGCATCCCGCAGAGCACGCCGTCGTGCCCGGCGAAGACCTCCATCGTCACCACGGGGTTCTCCCCCGCCGCCACGAGGATCTCTTTGGTGCGGTGGAAGTAGACATCAGCAGTATCACCGCGCAGCACCACGTCCGTCGGTGCGAAGAGGTTGGTGTCTGGCATCGCGTCCTCCTTATAGCAGCGAGTAGCGAGTAACGAGAGCAACATGGCAAGGCGCGACATTCTTCCGATTTTACCTCATTACTCGTTACTCGTTACTTCTCCCGTCACAGTCGCGCCGAGGACGCGACGCAGATGATCGAGGGCGAAGCGGTGCGCGTCGGGATCGAAGGTCGCCACGCACTCCGCCGGGACAACGACCGGGTAGTCGCGATTGCGTGCGTCCGCCACGGTGTGCATCACGCAGATGTCGGTGCAGACGCCGACAACGGTGACGACATCCGGTTGCAGCGCCGCCAGCCGCACATCAAGGTCTGTGCCATAGAAGCCGCTATAGCGCGTCTTCGGCATGACATTGGTTGGATCAACGAGGTCCGCCAACTCCGGGATGATCTCCGCCTCGTCGGTACCACGGATGCAGTGTGGCGGGAACATCGCAAACTCCTTGTCGTCCGGCGCATGGTTGTCCGCGACCCAGAGAATTGTTGCCCCGCGCGCCCGCTCCGCGAGGATGCGCCGCCGCACCGCCGGGATGATCGCCCGCGCCGTGTCGCCGCAATCGAGCGGGCGACCCGGCTCCAGAAAGCCCCGCAGCATGTCCACCACGATGACGACGCGACGCTCCCCACCAGCCATCTCTGCCATGAGAACCCTCCCAACAACGCGATTGTGAAGAAAATCATGATATTACGAGTGAATAGAGCATGATCGGTTCGTCATGTCGCTGTCCGCACGAGATGACAGCGAGAGGTACCCGCTCAGGAAGAGGTCCGATAGACCGTGTCGTGGTCGCTAATATCGAGCAGTACGATGCTCTTCTCCGTGACCTGGAGCGTCAGGGTAACGCGATATGAGTACGTTAGGCTGACTGCATACACCCCTTGCAACTCTCCTCTGAGCGGATGGAGTTTCAGTTTAGGTTGGAAGGGGTCGGCTTCCAGATCGCTAACGAGTTGGCGAAATGGCGCACGCAGATTCGGGTGCTTGCGAAAGAATTTATTCGCCTGCTTGAGAAACCCTTCTCGGACTTCAACGGTGTACGTCACTCATCATCGTCGCCCGCTGCATCGATCGCCTCCATCAGTTCATCGACAGTGTTGAAGCGGCGAACCTTTCCTGCGGCAACATCCGTGAGCGCCTCCCGGACACAGGCCACATACAGCGCATGGGAATCTTCCATGAGTTCTTCGTATCGCGTCTTCTCCATCACAACGTAGCGCGGCTCATTGTGCGTGATGATATACACTGGCCCATCTACCATCAGGTCATCGACGGCGCCGATACCACGTCGCTTAATCTCCTGTGCGCTGATTGTACGCATTTTGGCACTCCTTTCAGTACTTGCCGTGAGTGTATCACGGAATGGACGCCTCGGCACGACTCCCGTACACTGCGACGAGAGGGAGGCGAACGCGCATGAGTGTCCGGCAGGGACGATACGAGAGCAAGGAAGAGGCGCAGGCGGCGCAACGCGCCTACTACAACGACGTCATGCCGACGCAGACGGAGGGGCGCTTCCGCTCCGGCGCGTTGCAGGAATTGTATCTGGCGCGACGCATTGCCTTTGCGCGGCGGTACACGCCGCCCCACGCCCGGTGGCTCGACCTCGGTTGCGGTGATGGCGTAATTACGACGGCCATCGCGACCTTCGCGGACGCCGTCGTCGGTGTGGACATCAGCGACCGCAACATCGCCGTCGCGAACGAAATGCGCGCCCGACCGAACACCCGCTATGTTCACGCGGCGGTCGAGGAGCCGGAACGGTACGCGGACGGACGATCCTTCGATGCAGTCTCGGCCTTCGAGGTGTTGGAGCATGTCTACGACCCGGCGGCGTTCCTGCGGGGTGCCGTCGCGCAACTGCGACCTGATGGCGTCCTGCTCCTCTCGACGCCGAACGCCGCGAGCCTGACGCGCCGCCTGAAGCGGTGGTTTCGCCCGCTCGTGCGCCGCGCCGGGTACGCGGACGCCGACGCGCTGATCGAGGAACATCATCGCGAGTACACGCTGCCCGATCTACGCCGCCTCGCGCGGGATGCGGGGCTGGAGATCATCAAGGAGGACGGCGTCGTGCTCCTCCTCCCCTTCCCGAACACGCTGGAGCGGATCACGCAGTGGCGACCGATCCACGCCCTAAATGTCCGCTCCGGCGGCTGGTACCCGCCCCTCGCCGCCGAATGCTACCTCGCCGCCCGTAAGCAGGAGTGAACTGCGAAGGCGCGAAGGGCGCGAAGGCGGGAGGAGAAAAGGAGGAATCTCTTTGTTCTCTTTCCGGCCTTCGCGTCCTTCGCGCCTTCGCGGTTCAAACAAATTGATGCGTGTGACGGTGCTGTCGTTGAACATCTGGAATTATCGCGGCGGGTGAGCGGCGCGGCGGGAACGGATCGCAGCGCTGATCCGCGACTGCGCGCCCGATGTCGTCGCACTGCAGGAGGTGCGGCGCGACCCTCGGTATGCATTCGGTAGGGATCAGGCCACGCAACTCGCGCGGCGGACCGGGCTGCGGCGTGTGTATGTACCCGCGATGCGATACTGGCGCGTCCCGCGCACTGAGGAGGGGCTGGCAATCCTCACCCCGCACACGATCCTCCGGCATTCGGTTGTGCCGCTGTGCTGGGATGGGCGCGACCAGTTCGACCCGAATCGCCGTATCGCCCTTCATGCGACGATCACGCTACCGGGCGATATTCCCCTCGACTGTTGGGTGACGCATCTGAACCAGCGCCCGCCGATGCGGGATGCGAGCGCGGCGCTGCTGGGCGCGGCGATTGCCGCGTGCGACACGCCTCTGCCGGCTCTCCTGATGGGCGACTTCAACGCCGAACCACCCGAAAGAACAATTGCGCTGCTCCAGGCGAGTGGCTTGTGGGATATGTGGCCAGTCGCCGCTCCCGATGGCCCCGGCCACACGTATCCCGCCGAATCGCCGCGCGGCAGAATCGACTATCTGTTCGCTGCGCCCGGTTGGGATGTCGTCCGAATGGAGCGCGTCGGCGTTGGGGCGCGCATGCTCTCCGACCACTGCGGGTTACTCGCCGTTCTCACGAACCCGGACGTGGTCATCGCGTCACCCCCGCGAGGAAGCGGTGCTTGATCTGCACCGCGTCCCATCCGTGCCGCAGCGCGCCGTTGCCGTCCGCGATCTTCACGACGATCACCGCCGGGCCGGACGTGTTGAGCGCGTCCACGACGGCCCGCTCGAACGCCGCCATCGTTGTCGGGGCGTAGACTTGCGGGATGCCCGCGCCGCGCGCGATGGTGGCAATATCCGCCACAGCGGCGGCCGTCTGCTGCGATCCGGTCAGCGCGTACGTGCCATTGTCCATGATGACGAGCAGGCAGCGCGCGGGCCGCATCCGCGCGATCGTCGCCAGAGAGCCGAGGTTCATCAGCACGCTCCCCTCGCCTTCGAGGACGACGACGCGCTCATCGGGCCGCGCGAGCGCGTACCCCAGCCCCAGCGACGACGCCAGCCCCATCGAGCCGAGCATGTAGAAGTTCTGCGGGCGATCCGCAGCGGCGAAGAGGTCGAACCCCGCGTTGCCGATCCCCGCGAAGACCGCCTCGTCCGTCAGATGTGCGAGCACACGGCGCGTCAGGTCCAGTCGCTCCATCGCCTCGGGTACCAGCTCATTCTCAGCGGAAGGAAAAGGCTTATTGAGATCATTGAAGGGGTAATCAGGGGAGGTGATCGGTTCATCGTCCTTATCCACGGCCAACACCTCGCTCCACGAATCATGAAGGACGACTGGCTAATGAGCAGTGAGCGGCGCGCTCTTCGCGCAAGCCGCGAGGTCAGGCCCTGCCGCGACCATCTCCGTCTTCGCATCGTCATCGCGTAGGAGTGCCCACGATTCCACAACACCGTGACCATGTGCCGCAATTTCCCCAGCAACATACGCAAGCGCCTCTGGCTCGGTGTCAAAATCCGCGACCAGATTGTTCGTCTCGCTGTCCCACAGGCCAAAAACCGTGACCATGACCTACCTCGCTTCACGATGCACGAGATGGACGGATGCGACACAACGCACCATTTCATCCGGGTAGCCCCAGAGCGTGTGATGCCCCGCTGTCCCGCCTGTCCTGCCATACGTTATACGTCCATCATCGGGAATTGCAAGTGCGGCGATAAACGCCCCCTGTGCGGGAAACGCGATCGCCTTCGCGCGGGCTTGCTCGCTAGTCTCGAACACAGAGAGGCCCTCCCAGAGTCGAACGTATCCCGGCTTGCGTGGCATCGCTTTTCCCATATCCTTGTCTGATAGAAAATCCTCACGCACCGGCGGGTTGTGCTTCACCGTGCGATAGAATATGCGCGACACTTCGCCCGCTTTCTCTCATCTTCTGAAGGTGGCGAGGCGCTCTATGTTGCCTTCAGCACATCCAGATAGACGATGAAGTCCATCAAGCCGGGGGAATGGCCGTACTCGGTGAGAATCGCGGCGACCTCGCTGCGGTGCTGCGTGCCGTGGTTGACGAGGTGGAGCATCTGCTGCCAGAGCGGGTACGCCATCGGCTCGTTCCGGCTGTTGACGTAGCAGAGCGTGCGTTCCAGCGCCGCCTCATCGACCTGCGCGACGAAGGCGTGCGTCTCCCCGTCGATTTCCGCCCATCGCGCCCGCACCGCGCCGACATCGGGGTACGCGACAGGGTCGAAGTGGGCGGGATTGGGCCGACCATGCCAGCGCGAGAGCCAGTTCCACTGCGCCCAGAGCGCGTGCACGAGCGTGTCGCGCACGGACGAAAAACTGGCGCTCCCCGCCGCGACGAACTGCGCGTCGCTCAGGTTCGCCGCAGTCGCGAGGATGCGCTCGTCCGCCCATGTGTGGTAATCGTAGAACGTACGGATCAGGTCGGCTTTCATCCCTGCCTCCTTGGTTATGCTTCTTTCTTGCCGCCCGACAGCAGCCCGGAGATGATGAAGGCGACGGGCGCGTTCGTCAGGTACGCGGTCGTCAGGGCAAAGTCCATCGTGCGTTCGAGGGCATCGGGGCGGTCGAGTATGTGGTGTTGGATGTCGAGCGCGTCGAGCATCCGGGTGACGCCCCGGCCCATGCCACGCTGCGCGGGATTGAACTCGTTGAGCGAACCGCGCCCCGCAATCACCATCACGAGCGGCAGCTGGTACGGCACGATCAGCGAGCCAAGCGCGTTCGGGCAGTTGCCGAAGCCGCTCGTCTGCATCAGCAGCACGCCGCGCCGCCCGCCGAGCAGCCCCCCCGCGACCACGCCGACGCCCTCCTCCTCCCGCGTGCAGGAGACGGTCGTCACCGCCGGGTCCGCCTCGAACCGGCGGATGATCGGTGCGACGATATTGTCCGGCACATGCGCGACGAGCGTGATCCCCGCTTCCCGCAACCGCTCATAGATCACCGTGCTCCACATCGCTGTACCCCCAACTGCCATACTGCGTTGAAGCGCATCATGCGACCCATCATGCGGTGGCGTCAATCGACATTGATGCCCACTGCGAAAAAGGATCGCTCCATCGAGTGCCGTTTTATCCCACTCCAATGACGGAATCATTGCGTCACAGAGAATTGCGCAATTACCGTGGCACAAACATTGCGACCATGCAAACGACCCCTCTTCCCTTCCCCTGCCCGGTGCGGTCCCCACCCGCCCGGGCCTTTTCTTAAGTAGCGAGTAACGAGTAACGAGCAGAAACGGGGAAGTTTACTCCAGAGAATTACGCGATTCGCGAGAGAAGCCTGCCACCACCGGGAAAACCGCCTCAACTGCGTACGTCCTCTACTCCTCGTTACTCGTTACTCGCTACTCGTTACTTCGCGCTGGTGGTACGATGGAATCCGCTTTGGTCTTTCAATTCGTTGAGCAGGAAGGGGAATCGTGCGATGCTCCAGTTCGAGACCACCAACCGCGTCTTGCAGGAGGAGCGGCTGTTTGAGCCGTCCGACGCGATGCGCGAGCAGGCGAATATCACCCAGTACATGCGCGCCAAAGGGTTCGACAATTATGACGACCTCCACCGCTGGTCAATCGAGCACCCGGAAGATTTCTGGGCGGAGATGGCGGAGCAGTTGCACTGGTTCTCGCCGTGGGAGAAGGTGCGGGACTGGCAGTTCCCCTATGTCAAGTGGTTCACCGGGGCGAAGACGAACATCGTCTACAACTGCCTCGACCGGCACCGCGGCACGCATGTCTGGAACCAGATCGCCTACTACTGGGAGGGCGAGGATGGCTCGACCCGCTCCCTCTCCTACGCCGATGTCTGGCGCGAGACGACCAAGTTCTCCGATGTGCTGACCAAACTCGGCATCAAGCAGGGCGACAGGACCTGCATCTACATGCCGAAGATCCCCGAGCAGGTCGCCGCGATGCTCGGCACGACGCGGATCGGCGCGGCACACTCCGTCGTCTTCTCCGGCTTCTCGGCGCAGGCGCTCCGGGACCGCATCCAGGAGGGCGAGGCGAAGATCGTCATCTGCGCGGACGGCTACCAGTATCGCGGCAAACTCGTCGATTTGAAATCCATCGTCGATGCCGCCGTGCGCGAGTGCCCGACGGTGGAGCACGTCATCGTTGTCAAGCGAGCGGGCAATCACGTCAACTGGGTGCAGGGGCGCGACCTCTGGTACGACGACCTGATGAGCATCGCCAAGCCGGGGATGCCCGCCGCCGAACTGGACAGCGAGACGCCGCTTTACTACCTCTACACTTCCGGCTCCACCGGCAAACCGAAGGGGATCGTCCACACTCACGGCGGCTACATGGTCGGCACATACACGACGACGAAGTTCATCTTCGACATCAAGCCGGACGACATCTTCTGGGACACCGCCGACCCTGGCTGGGTGACGGGCCACTCCTACATCGTCTACGGCCCGATGCTCGCGGGGTGCACGCAGGTCTTCTACGAGGGCGCGGTGGACTTCCCGAACCCTGGCCGCGTCTGGAAAACAATCGAGAAGTACGGCGTGACGATCCTCTATACCGCGCCGACCGCCATCCGCGGCCTGATGCGGCAGGGCGACCAATGGCCGGCGAGCGCGGACCTCACATCCCTCCGCCTGCTCGGCTCCGTCGGCGAGCCGATCAACCCCGAGGCGTGGATGTGGTACCGCAAGGTGACGGGCGACAGGCACCCGATCATGGACACATGGTGGCAGACGGAGACGGGCGCGATTATGATCTCGCCGACGCCGATCATGCCGCTCAAGCCGGGCAGCGCGACCAAGCCCTTCCTCGGCATTGAGGCGGACGTGGTCGATAAGGCGGGCAACCCCGTCGGCGCGGACAACGGCGGCTACCTCGTCATCCGGCAACCGTGGCCGAGCATGATGCGCACGATCTACCGCGACGCGGAGCGATACGAGTCGTACTGGCGCACCATCGAGGGGGTGTACTTCGCGGGGGACTCCGCGTTCCGCGATGCGGACGGCTACTACTGGATTCAGGGGCGCGTGGACGACGTGATTAAGAAGGCGGGGCACCGCCTCGGATCGTCCGAGATCGAGAGCGCGCTCGTCTCCCATGCCGCCGTCGCGGAGGCCGCCGTCATCGGCAAGCCGGACGACGTGAAGGGCGAGAGCATCAAGGCGTTCGTCATCCTCAGGAGCGGCTACACCGCGTCGGATGCGCTGAAGACCCAACTCATCAATCACGTCCGCGAGACGGTCGGCCCGATCGCCCAGCCGGACGAACTCGACTTCGTGCCGAGCCTGCCGAAGACCCGCAGCGGCAAGATCATGCGCCGCTACATCAAGGCGCAGGAATTGGGCCAGCCAACCGGCGACATCTCGACGCTGGAGGAGTGACGAGCGGGCGGTGGGCAGTGCACAGTGGGCCGTCTCCCCTTCCAACTTCTGCCCACCGCCCACTGCCCACTGGTTTTTCAAGGCAATCGTTGACAAAGGCGGATGAGGCGACTACAATTCAGAATGCACGGCGTATCCGAGACCCGACGTGATACAGGAGTTCAAGCATGAGTGTTGCAACACAAGAGCAGACCAGTATGGTCCTCACTGATGAAGCCGCCACGCAGGTCCGCACATTGATGGAGAAGCAGGGCCGCGCGGACCTCGCCCTCCGCCTCTTCGTGACGCAGGGTGGCTGCTCCGGTTTCTCCTACGGCATGGCGCTCGATCCGAATACCCGACCGGACGACGCGGTCTTCGAGAAGGACGGCGTCCGGCTGATCGTCGATGCCTTCAGCCAGAAGTACCTCGGCGGTGTCGAAGTCGGCTTCTCGTCCAACCTGATGGGCGGCGGCTTCACGATCAAGAACCCGAACGCCGCGTCCTCCTGCGGCTGCGGCCACTCCTTCCGCACCAAGGAAGAGGACGGCCAGCCGAAGCGCTGCGGCCACTAACCGCACCTTGTCAGCACAGAAGGCCGGACATTTCGTCCGGCCTATTTCTTGCACATGAACCGGCATATGGTACGATTTTCTCTCATGAGTTGTACCTATAGAAGGAGGTACACCATGCCACGATTCGTAAGCAGCGTCAGCCCGAAAGGACAAATCACGATTCCGATGGAGATTCGGAAGCGTCTTGGCATCAAATCCAAGGACAAAGTGGCATTTGAAGTCGAGGGTGATACCGTCACACTGGCCCCTGTCGTCTTCACACTCGAAACCGCGGTTTGGTTCTGTGACGCCGCTTAATCGACCGGAGGATTTCAAGCAGTTAGCGCGGCAAGCACGGGAAGAGCACGCGAGTGACGTTGTGCGAAAGATGCGTGAGAATTGAATAGGAATTACGAGTTGGCGAGAGAAACCCGGTGGTGGCGGGCTAATGAATATTAACTGGTTGATTCGGTAATCTCGGGACGCAGGCTGAAAGCCTACGCCACCGGTAGCACAGGCTTTCAGCCTGTGGCCCCAGTACCCAATCAAGTTCTTAATGTTCATTAGCCCGCCAGGGAGAGGCAGGCTAAAGCCCGCCACTACCGGGGAAATCGCCCCACCCACATAAGTTTACCCAGCATTGCTCGGCAAGAACCGTAACATCTTTGCGTTGCTACGAAAATAAAATCGTCCCCTTCCCAGCATGGGAAGGGGACATTGCTTCGGGAAGTCGCCGCTAATCGGCCTCGGCGTACTCCGGGATGCGCGCGTCCTCGGTGGCGTAGACGGGTTCCGGCGCGGGGGTTGCCGCGCGGGCATCGCGGATGAGGAAGAGCGAGACGATGCTGCACACGATGATGACGCCGCTAGAGACGACAATCGCGCGGTCCATGCCGCTAATAAAGGCGTGGCCGCTCACGTCGCGCAGTTGCGCGGCGAGGCCGACATCGAGGCCAGGGAAGCGCTTCGGGTCCTCGATCACACGCCCCGCGAAGCTCATGCCGGAGCCGATCAGGTCAATGACCGGGCGGAGCGGCCCGAGCGAGGGGTTACTGCGCGCCTGCACGATCGCCTCGGAACTGTTGAACTGCCCCTGATAGACCCGGTTCATGATCGTACCGAGGAGCGCGATGCCGAACGCGCTGCCGATCTCCCGAATCGCACCGTTGACGGCGGAGGCGACACCCGCCTTGTTGCTCTCGACGCTGTTCATCACCGCTGTCGTCATTGGCGCGAAGATCAGCGACATGCCGAAGCCCATCACGACGAACGCGGGCACAATCGTGATGTAGCGCGCGTCCACCCCACCCCGTAGGAAGAGCAGGGTGCCAATCCCCGCGATGAACATCCCGAGCGAGATGAGCAGCCGCGCGCCGATACGCCCGACGAGTTGCCCGGAGATCGGCGAGAAGATCATCATCGCGATCACCATCGGCAGCATCGCCAGGCCGGCGCGCACCGGGGAGAAGCCGTGGATGTTCTGCTGGTAGAGCGTCATATAGAATGCGACACCTGCGATCAGGAACGAGACGGCGAAGGCGTCAATATTCGCGCCCGTGAACGTCGATGAGCGGAAGAAGCGGAGCGGCACCATCGGCTTCTCGCTGTGCGCCTCCACCCAGATGAAGGCAGTGAGGAAGACGGCAGCGGCGGCGAACGCACTGAGGATCAGCATGTCGCCCCAGCCGCGATCCCCCGCCTCGATCAGGCCCCATGTCAGGGAGGCAATCGCGCCAGTGATGAGGATCGTGCCGGGGATGTCCGTCGCCACCGTGCCAGAAGTGTCGCGCGATTCCTGCACGACCGCCGAGGCGACGAAGAAGGCGACGATGCCAATGGGAATGTTGATGATGAAGACCCAGTGCCAGTTCGCGTACTGCACGAGCGCGCCGCCGACAATCGGGCCGAACGCCAGGCCGGAGACCGAAATCGCGGACCAGATGCCGAGCGCCTTGCCGCGCTCCTCCGGGGGGAAGGCGACGGAGATGAGCGAGAGCGAGAGCGGCATGATGAAGGCCGCGCCAAGCCCCTGGATCGCCCGCGCCGCAATCAGCATCGTGATGTTCTGGGAGAGCGCGCCGAGCAGCGATGCACCCGTGAACAGGCCAAGCCCGAAGAGGAACCATCGCTTGCGCCCAAGCCGGTCGCCCAGCCCGCCCGCCGTGATCTGGAGCGAGGCGAAGACAAGCGTGTAGGCCGAGACGATCCACTGCAACTGCGTCGTCGTCGCCTTCAACTCGCGGGAGATCGTCGGCAGCGCAACATTGACGACGAGGTTATCGAGAATCGCCATGAAGAGCGCGAAACACGCCGCCACCAATGTGTACCATTTCAGTCGCCCTGCCTGCATGTGCCCCCCTTTTCGAGATCATTGCGTCTCGTTGTGCATTTTATCACAAACTTCCCTGTGGTCGCGAACGCGGGCGCCAGCGGCATCTTTCCTGAGCGTTGACTGCGCCAATTTGCCCGCGCGCAACCCTCACCTATTCTCGTCGCTGCGGTCGTTTCCCGCTTCCACCAAAGGGAGGTATTGCACCCAGTTCTTTCGGACAGGTCATACCCCGTCGTCATGCCCGCATCTGCTGATGCACGACGCGGTTTCGGAATGATGGGGCGGATAATCGTAGAGCGAATTGCAATGGCAATGAGCCTGGGGAGTATCGATGGCGTGGGAGTGCATGCACGTTACGCTTGTGGAATGTTACGGCTGAGGAGCGACGGCGCTCGTCACGACATCGTCGCGCAGCACGGCGGGTCGCTCCGCGCGGCCCGTGCCGTGGGCCTCGTACAGCCGCATCAGCGCCATCGCGAGTTTCTCCGGGTCGTGCCGCAGCGGATTCGCGACATTGACGACATCCGCCTCGATGATCTCGACACCGAGCGAGCGCGCCTCGGCCTGCAACTGCGCGGCGTCCACGGGATCGACCGCCCACTCGGGCTTGATCTTATCGACCGAGGCGAAGTTCGTGTTCACCAGCACGTAGTCGAAGAGCCGCTTGCCCACTTGCTCCTGCAACGCGCGGACGTGCGCGAGGGCGTCAAAGTGGTCGGTTTCGCCCGGCTGCGTCGCGACGTTACAGATGTAGACCTTGAGCGCGGCGGGGTTGTTCTTGATCGCCTGCTTGATGTCGCCGACCAGCAAGGGCGGGACGACGCTCGTGTAGAGCGACCCGGGGCCGAAGACGATCATGTCCGCGTCCCAGACGGCCTGCACCGCCGGACGGTACCCCTGCGGATCTTCCGGTTGGAGGAAGACCTTGCGGATGCGCCCGTGCGCCTGGCCAATCTCGGACTCGCCCTCGAGCGGCGCGCCATCCTCCGCGACACCGCGCAACTGGACATTCTCCAGCGTGGAGGGGAAGACCCTGCCTCGCACCGCGAGGATGCGGCTCGATTCCAGCACGGCGCGCTCGAAATTCCCCGTGACATCGACCATCGCCGTGATGAAGAGGTTGCCGAACGAATGGCCGTGCAGGCCGGAGCCATCCTTCTCGAAGCGATACTGGAAGAGTTCCTGCATCAGCGGTTCGGCGTCGGAGAGAGCGGCGATGCAGTTACGGAAATCACCCGGTGGGAGGATGCCGAACTCCTTGCGCAGCCGCCCGGTGCTGCCGCCATCATCGGCCATCGTAACAATTCCCGTCAGGTTGCCGGTGCGCTCCTTGAGGCCACGCAGGAGGGTCGGTAGGCCCGTACCGCCGCCAATCGCCACGATCTTCGGGCCGCTCCGCCCAAACCGGTACTTGTACACCTGATCGACGATGCTATCCGTCCGGCCCGCGATCAGCGGCATGAAGAGCGAGCGGCTGAGGTAGACGATACTGACGCCGATCACCAAGAAGCCGAACATGGCAACCGTCAGCTCACGCCACGGATGCGGGATGAACTGCAACGTGATCGCGCGGACGACATCCGTGCTGTAGCCGGGGAAAGCGACATTCCGATAGAGGGTCGCGAGCGCCATGGCGATGGCCAGACTCGTGAATGTGATACCGAGCGCGAGCGCGAGCAGGTAACGCTTCACCCGCATCCCGACGCGGAGCCATTTCCGCACCTGTCTCCCTCCTCAACCGTACGTACGCTGTACGTCAGCGTTCGTATCTTAACACTCGCAGCACAAGGAATCAATCAGCCGCGCCATGCTCCCGAAATGCGTGACCATTTTGTCATCGACAGATGGGTAGCGTGTTCTCGCGAGCGCTTGCCATTTACACCCGAAAGACTCGATACTACGCGGCGTGTGGGGTGGGAATCATCCGGTGGTGCGCATTTCAGCGTAGGAGTGTGTGACGGCACACATTCCGTAATTTTAGCAAGGAGACACCATGAACCGGAAAGCAATGATCGGCGCAGCCATCGGCATCCCGTTACTCATCATCGCCGGCTTCGGCATCTGGCTGCTTGGGAAGGGCGACAAACTCCCCGGCCAGTCGCAACCGACGCGCATCCCGACGGTCGCCGCCTTCGCCAGCCCCGTCGGCACGAGCGTCGCGGCGGGCGCGGCGGTCGCCCCCACCACGGCGGCAGCAACGACCGCAGCGCCGACGACGGCGGCAGCGGCCACATCGTCCACCGGTTCAGCGGCGACGGCGAGCGCGGTGTCCCCGGCGCGCCCGACTACGGCGGCGAGCAGCGTCACGAGTGGCACCGCCCCGGCAGCGAGCGCCGCCGGTAGCACCGCGCCGAGTGGCTCAAGCGTCGCCGCCGGTGGCCTGATCGGCACGGTCCCGGCAGGCGCGAATGCCTACGTCGTAACGGACAAGTCGCAGGCGAAGACGACCGTGAACGAGAAACTCGCCAGCCTCCCGACGAACAGCGACGCAGTTCACACGACGAACGCCTTTCGGGGCCAACTGGTGCTCGGGCAGGACGGCAAGCCGACCACCGGCTCCAGTTTCGAGGTGGACCTGCGCACGATGAAGAGCGACCAGGCACGCCGCGACAACTACATCCAGATGAACACGCTGGAAACCGCGAAGTTCCCGCTCGCCACCTTCAACATCACCGGCGTCGATGGCTGGAACGGGCCGCTCAAGGACGGGCAGCAGGCGACCTTCAAATTGCTCGGCATGATGACGATCCACGGCGTCACGAAGCCCGTGACCTTCGACACGACCGCCGCGATGCAGGGCGACACGATCAATGGCACAGCCGTCACCTCCTGCAAGTTCGCGGACTTCGACATGAAGGCCCCGACCATCGCGAACTTCGTCAGCGCCTCCGACACGATCAAGCTCGAACTGACCATCGCCACGAAGAAGGCGGCATAGGGAAGTAGCGAGTAACGAGTAACGAGACGCCGAGGGAATTCCTCTTGTTACTTGTTACTTTCAACTCGCTACTCGCTACTAACTACTGACCACTACCGGGCCGCTCGGCTGGGGGCTGCCGCGCACCGGTTCGAGCGTCACCTCCAGCGCGTCCGGCGGGGTCGCGGTTTCCGGGCTTTCGATGATGAGCAGGGCGCTCCCCGTACCGTCTGGCGTGATGACTCCGAGCGATGTCCATTGCCCGCCGTGCCGCACCCAGGCGTAATAGGTCTGACCGGCGGGGGCGGGGGCGAAATCCTCGAAGGTCATCACGGCGGTTCGATTGCCGGGCAGGCCGCGATAGACGGCGTGCGTCTGCGTCGGCACACCAGGCGCGGCAGTCAGCCGGATCGGTATCACCTCGCTCGACGTGACGACGTGCAGGGCGCGCATTTCCCGCGCCACCGTCGCCTGCTGCCCGCGCTCGCGGACACCAAGTGCAGCGAGCAGTCCCGCGAGCAGGGTGAGCACAACGATCAGCATCGGGGCGAGATAGACGCGTAACTTCTGGAGACCGGCGCGGATGCGCGTCTTCGCCGTGCCGAGGGGCAGATTCAGGAATGCCGCGATCTGCTCGTGCGTCAGGTCGTCGAAGAAGGCGAGGCTGAGCGCTTGTCGCTGCGGTGGCGGGAGATTGGCGACCGCAGCCTGCACCACCGAACGGCGGTATTCCTGCCATGCCGCCTCGTCGGGCGCGGCGCTGTCGTCCGGGAGCGCCATGAAGCGCAGTCCTTCGGGGTCTGGCGCGACTTTCGGGCGGCGACCCCGGCGGCGCAGTTCGTTAATCACGCGCAGGTGCGCGATCTGAAGCACCCACGGACGGAACGCGCCGCGCGACGGGTCGAAGGTGTCCGCCTTGCGCCAAACGATGAGAAAGACATCCTGCACGATCTCCTCCGCCGCCGCGCGGTCCAGCGTCTGCGCGGCGAGGTTGAAGATGAGCGCGGCGTAGCGGCTGTGGAGCGGCCCGAGCGCCTCCTGCTTCCCGGCAGCAAGCGCGCGCATCAACTCCTCGTCGCTCAGATCGTGGTTGGGCTGTTCAAGGCGAACGGTGCTCATGGGGAAACCTCACCCCCGGCCCCTCTCCTTTGCTTGGGGCAAAGGAGAGGGGTGACTCGCATAGGGCGCCGTGCCTTGCTCCGAACCATTATTCTCTCCGGTATTTCTCTCCCTCTCCATTGCCGTACGAATCTCGCTGTTCCGTAGTCTACGGGCAATGGAGAGGGGGCTGGGGGGTGAGGTTGAATCATCATCCCCCGCCTGTCAATCATCACGCCTTCACGACCACCGTGCCGGTCATGAAGGGATGGATTGAGCAGTGGTACGTAAAGGTGCCGGGTTGATCGAACTTCTGCTGGAAGGTCGCGCCGCGCGCGAGGTTTTTGGAATCCCACGCGCTTTTGTCCTCCGTGGCGGTGTGTGCGGCGCTATCCTTGTTCGTCCATGCGACCATCTGGCCGGGTGCGACGGTGATCGACGGCGGCGCGAAGGCGAAGTTGGCGATCGTGACGGCATTCGCGCCCGCTGCTGCCGGGGCGGGCGCTCCGGCAGCGGATGAGGCGGACGGCGCAGCGGTCGCGCCCGTTGCAGGCGATGCTGTTGCTGCCTGCATAATCATACCCGGTTGCAGCACGATCTTGCGCGGCGCGTTACCGACCGGGACCGTCGCGATCACTTTCTGCGTCTCGACATTGACGACCGTGAGATTGTTGGAGGCTTCGTTTGTCACGTAGGCAGTGTCGCCATCGCTGCTGGCGGCGATCCAGTGTGGCATCGTGCCAACCTTCACCGTGCCAGTGATCTTGTTGGCGTCCGGCGCCCAGATCGCGAGTTCCCCCAGCCCCTGGCTGACGACGAGGCCGTACTCGCCCGTCGCCGTGATGAGCGGATGGTGTGGCGACGCGCCGACGGCGATCTGCCCCGTCACCTTGTTCGTCGCCACGTCAAGCACCTGCACGGCGTCCACACCGGCGAGCGTGAAGTAGAGCTGCTTGCCCTTCATGTCGAAGTTCAGGGCGCGCGGCGTCTTCTCCAGCGGGACACTGCCCGTCTGCTTCTTCTCCGCGATGCTCAGGATCGCGAGTGCGGTCGCGCCCTGCATCTGGGAGGCGACCCAGGAGGTCTTGCCGTCCGGCGTGATGGCGATGTTGTGCGGCTGCGGGACGGCAACCTGCCCGCTGACCTTGTTCGTCGCGACATCGATCACCGCCACCTGATTCGTGCCGAAACCGGCGACGAGCACCGTCTTGCCGTCCGGCGTGATCGCCAGCCCGTGCGGCGCCTGCCCGACCTCGATGCTCGCCGCCACCTTGTCCGTCGCGGTGTCGATCGCGCTGACGACCGTCGCGCCATCGCTGCTGACGTAGACCGTCTTCCCGTCCGGCGTGACGACCATTCCATGCGGCCCGTTGGGAACCGGGATCGTCGTGAGGACTTTGTTCGTCATCGTATCGAAGACGGCGACGGTGTTGTCCTTGAACACGCCGATGTACGCCTTCGGCATTTTCATCGACGCCTGCGCGGTCACGGGGCTGGCGCTCCCCGCAGCGGTCGTTGCCCCCACGGGCGCGGTCGCTCGCGTGGCGCCCGCCGTGACACTGCTGCTTGCCGTCGTCGCGTTCGCGACCGGCAGCGCCGGTGCGCTGCTCGCCGCTGTCGTTCCCACCGCAGTCGCCGGAGCGGCGGCGGGAGCAGTTGTCGGTGCGGCTGTTGGGGCCTTCGTCGGCGCGGGCGCATCAGTCGCCTTACTGCTCCCGCCGCACGCGGCGAGCAGCGCCGTCACCGCGCTCATCGTGGCCCCGGCGAGGAATCGTCTCCGGGAGAGGTGCCCGTTCACACCCGTGTTGAAGGATTGCGCGTGATCGTTCATGATTCCGTCCTCTTTCTCGCCCATTTCGCTCGATCTCTTCGCTACGACCCCGGCGATGCACCATCTGAGCATCGGGTGTGTTGTCACCAATACACCGGGTTGCGCGCTTTAGATTGGTATGAGGCGGATCCGGTGGGGAGAAGGTGCGGAAGGCGGGCGCGCTAGACCGCGTGCAGCATCAGACCAATGAGCACCCCGGCAACCGTCCCGACGGTAACGACGCCGAGCAATTCGAGGCCGCTGCGCACCGGCCCCTTGTGCGTATATCGCGCTTTCACCATGCCGAGGAGCATGACCGTGATCGCCGTCGCCCCGTACGCCCAGACCTGGGGCACAGGCGCCCGTGCCAGAAACGGCACGATCGGGACGAACGCACCGACCATGAATGAGATCGCCACGAGGATGCCCCGCAACCACGGCCGGTCACGTGTGTCGTCCACGACGCCCAACTCGTCGCGCACCATCGCGCGCAGCCAGCGATCCTCGTCCGCCGTGAGGTCACTGACGACGCCATCCAGCAGCGCGCCGCGCAGACCTTTGCCGTAATAGATGGCGCGCAACTCGGCGCGTTCCTCGTCCGGTTCCTCGGCGATTTCCAGCCGCTCCGTGGCGATGCGATTCGCCAGTACCTCCTGTGCGGTGCGCGCCGACACATAGCCACCAAGCCCCATGGAGACGCCACCGGCGAGCAACTCGCTCAACGCCACCATCACGAGCCGCGAGCGGTCGAGGGCGCTGATCGCAATGACGAAGACGAGCGTCGTGACCAATCCATCGTTCAGCCCGAAGACGATGTCGCGCAGCCAGTCGCCGCGATGCGGATGAAATTTCTCAATCGGCTGTGTCATCACAGTTTGGGGACCCTCACCCCCTGCCCCTCTCCTTTGCCTGGGGCAAAGGAGAGGGGTGACTCATGTGCAGTTTCGTGGCTTACCGAAAACGATGTACCTTCCCTGCATTTGCTCCCCCTCTCCTTTGCTGACAAGCAAAGGAGAGGGGGCCGGGGGGTGAGGTTCCCTATCCGTCGCCGAGGCGGCGGACGAAGGAAGCCTCACCGCCACCGCCGGTCCGCGGCGGCGCGCTCGGTACATTGGGAGCGCTCGGTGCGCTCGGTGCGGCGGTGCAACTGACCACCGAGCCGCCCGGCATCCGATAGATCACGCCGGTCGGATCAATGGCGCCCGCCCCTGGGTAGTTAATCTCTTTCCCGCTCGTGCCGTCAATAATCCCCTTCTGCTTGAGGACGGCGTAGAACTCGGCGACCGTCGTGTAGAGCGCCGGCGCGAAGGCATGGTCGTTCGCCGGGCGGGAGCCGAGCGCGCGGTTCGCCAGCAGCCGGTGCTCCGATTCCTCGGTCGCGAACTGCATGTTCCCCTTGAGGAGGTCGATGCGTCCTTCCCGCGCGAAGGTCCGCAGCGAGGCGATCACCGCCGCGACCGCTGCGTCCTCCAGCTCCACGAGGTCCATGAAGAGGGTAGTGGGATCCGTCAGGAGCTTGGGGTCGGCCAGGTGAAAGGTCCGCGTCCGCAGCTTCCCGCCAGCGGCCAGCAGGAAGTCGAGGTGGAACTGCTCCTGTGCCCGCACACCCGTGAGGTTCTTCAGCACCGGGGCGGGGATGGCCGGGCTGTAGGCGCCGTTCTTCGCGCTGTCGAGGATTGTGCCGACGAGCGTCACCCCGAAGGCCTCGTTGGTCGCCAGGATGTCCAGAATGTCCTGGACTTGCTCCGTGTCCGCCGCCGCGACGCTCGCGCCGGGGGATGGCAGGAAGTCGAGTTGGCTCAGTGCCAGTCCCGCGCCCAGCGCGCCGACGCCCTTGAAGAGGGTGCGCCGCAGCAACCGCGTGTGTGTGACCATGTCGAGTGTGTTCACGATGAAATCTCCTTGCTACGCTTCGCCGTGGCCGAGGCCGTTAAGGCATGAGCTGTTTGACGCCGGTGGTGTCGATAGCGCCCGGCCCGGGATAGGTGATCTGCGGGCCGCTGCCGCCGATGAAGCCCAATTTCTGGAGCGCGGCCGCCGCCTCGCCGACGCTGGTATAGAGCGCCTGCTGGAAGGCGATGTCATTCGGCAGACCCGTGATCACGCCGCCCTCGACCGCGAAGGCGCGGACCAACACCCGGTGCTCGGATTCGACTGCGGCGATGGCCATAGCGACCTGGGCCAGCTCCGGCCTGCCGAGGAGGGCAAACTCCTGCGCCGCCGCGATGTAGGCGGCGATGAAGATCTCTTCGAGCGTGATCAGCGTCTTCAGGAAGGTCGGCACGTCGGTGGCGATCTTCGGATCAGGCACGGTGAACGTCGTCGTCAGCGGCTTCGCGCCCACACCGATTAAGTACGTATAGTGCGCCTGCTCTGCGGCGCGTGACGCTTTGAACGCTTGAACCTGCTCGGCGTTGAGCGCCAGTGTGCCGTTGGCGGCGTTCGCCAGCGCCCCGCCGAGGGAGGTCACCGCGAAGGCCTCGGCGGTCACCGCGATGTTGATGATGTCCTGAACGCTTTCACACGCTCCCACCGCAAAGAGGCGGACGTCGGACGACATGGTTGCTGTCATACCTGTCTGTTCCTTTCCTGTAACTGAGTACCTGAACGCGTACCGCTCCTGAATCACCCCCTCCCCGA
>JAABUW010003552.1_pt1 | contig 22141 bp, 40 predicted proteins | sample 5560081 | NCBI WGS metagenome assembly JAABUW01 (sample SAMN10711882, study PRJNA513363) | rock metagenome | isolation source: Antarctica rocks | place: Antarctica: Victoria Land, Knobhead sud
GGCCGTATCCAGCGCTGAATTTCCAACACTTCCAATGCTGGGCATTATGATGGATTCCAACAGGGGTCTTCATGCTGGAATTCCAGGGCTACCAGCAGTGGAATCCAGCTTGACCAATTTTCCGACGAGTTGAAGTTGAACTGGCAGAAACGATGGCAACTGGCAGAAACGATGGCAACTGGCAGAAACGATGTGACACGTTGACAAAAATACATCAAACTGACATTTGACGGTCACGTAGCGCTTGATCCACAACCCACCTTGCTCTTGCAGATGCCGTGCTTAAGGCGCTCTTGGCTCGAAACGTCTGCATTCTCTCAAAATGCCTACAACCGTCAGGGCTGCTGCTTCGCGCCGGCCGCCACATTCCGAAGCATCTCTCGCGAGCCCTTGCGCGAGTTGCCGCGGCCCGGGCTGTTGCCTACTGCCGCTGCCGCCGCCGCTGGCGTTGCCGCTGCCGTTGTTGCGCATCCCCTGCCGCGCCGCCACACTCAGGCGCTCCACAGTGGCCGCCACTGGCCCTGCGGGCTTCTGCATCTCGATGGCGTCGTCGGTTTCGATGCGTTTGATGCCGCTAGCCTTGTCCATTACTATGCGGGCGCTGCAGAGCGTAAACAGGAGCAAGTTAAGTGCCCACTGGGTTTGGCATATCGCCAACCAGGCAGCGCAGGGACACACCCTTGCGACAATAATCGCGACTAGAGTCCATAACTGAAGACTTGCACCTGCCCACACTGCAAATGTCAGCAGCTGTCATTTGAGTTGAAATGAAACCGAAGGAAGCAGCTTCAGCGTGCACACTCAGGCAGGAGGAAGGCGTGCAAGACGCACCGCTGCACGATCATGGCGTGGTCGGACTTGACGCGCACCACAACGCCAATGTGGTAGCTGCGTGCGCACTGCAGCTTCTCCACGCCAAAGGCGCCCTCCTCCGTGGTCCACAGCCTGGGGAAACATGCCACGGCACACACTTGCCGCCAGGATATTGACGAGAACATGCTACATATGGGCATCTGAAGCGCAAGGTGTTTTGTGTCTGCCCTTGCCAATTGCGACAGCTGGCTTGTCAGTTTCGTTGCGCGCACGCATTGTTCAGGTGTCGGAGAACAGCAAGAACGAAAGCTGCAAAGCTGCCAAAGCTGTGAGGCCATCGATGCTGCAAGCCTGATATGACAACATGTGGCGGAAGCAGCGCACTTGTGGTGGGTCTCGGCGGCGGGCTGCATGCGCTGGCACAGGAAGGAAAGGTCCAGCACCTATTGCAAGAGGGAGCCTCCAGATCATTTTGACTTGAGACTGGAACAAAATGGCCGAGCTTTGCACGCTGGACTGGATGAACAACAAAACATGCGCCATCAGGCAGCTGACGCAGGAAGTGCAGCAGTCTGCTCGAGAAAAGTGGAACCCATAGTCCCGCACCATGACGTCGTCCAGGCCGCCGTCTGGGTCGGCGTGCTGCAGCTGCTTGCCCAGGCTCTGCCACTTCACGCTGATTTCCTTCCTGCAGCGACGCAGCAGCGACTGCTGTCATGTTTTGCCTTGCCGTCCTTTCATCACAACGAGGGAAGCCAATGGTGCATGAGACAAGACTGCTTTAAAGACCTGCATGCAGCAGCGAGAACGAGGGCGCCCGCAGAATCGTGTGTGAAGATCGTCAGTACATGGCGGCAGCACAGGCGCAGGTACAGTGACAGAAACCCCATCCAGCACACTTGTAGCGCATGACGCGCTCGGGCTGGATGGCGGGGTGGCGGCCGCGCAGCGGCCCCTTGTCCGAGTGCCGCGCGTCCATCACCAGCTGTGGCACCTTGCCGGTGCCCACGACATCTGCCTTTTCCTCGCAGCGCCCCACCACCTGTAATATAGACAGCAGAGCCCCCCTGAGAATGCCTCAAATCTGCTTGAATTCCCAATCGTGCTGCTGCTGCTGCTAGCACTTGCCGATGCCTGCCACATCTGCCATCTGCTCGCAGCGCCCCACCACCTGCGACGCATCCGGCGGGGCTTATGGGCATTTCAATGTTGGCATTTCAATGTTGGCTGGCGTATCGGGTTCTCATCAGCTGTGTGTAGCTGATGCTGCCCAATGCACGCCGGTGTCCACCGCGTCCGCCTTCTCTTCGCATCAAATTGCGGCGCCTGTTGCTTGCTGTGGCGGACCCTTGCCGCCAAAGGCGAGGGATCCCAGCGGCTGGGAATGCATTGGACATTGCTTGTCATGACGCAGGCACTTTGCCTCGGTTCTGTTGTCCGCGTATGCAGGTGCTCACGGCGCCATCGGCGAGATTCTCCATCAATCAGCAGCTCTCCGGCACAGCTGCATGAGGATTTGTGTACATCCTGGCTGCCGCACCTTGCCGGTGTAGTCGTGGAGCTTGCGGATGCGGTCGGGGAAGTGGACGCCGAGCCTGTTGCCGAAGGGCTCCAGGTACCGCTTCCCTGACCAGGCGCAGACGGCAAGATGAGTATATGAGGCTGTCAGCCTGATCCGAGCGAGTTCCAAAAGCATTGTCGAGGAGATAGCGCCTGCACAGACGATCTAGTGGGCCTTGCAGAGGAACTGGCATAAGAGACAGCAGAGTGTTGCAGCTGCAATCGGGGATTCTACACGAGAGATATACAGGACTCACCCCATTCTTTCATGCGGTCCTTGATGACGTAGCCAACGATCTGCAATAGGAATAGACCCTGATATGAGAATTCTGCAGCGTGTGTTTGGGGGCTGCATTCGGGACAATTCCACGATCGGGATGTGCTCACCAGGATGATCGAAAAGACGAGTGTGTACCGGGTACCTGCGATGTTTGCATAACACAGCGGTGAGGAGTCGACAACTGGAACACAAGCTGCAGGCAGAGAGCAGCTCTGTAGTGCAAAGCTTGCTGTCATCCAATACTGTGTCGAACCTTTCGTGGCGGCGGTGGCAAAGACTATGGTGGCACATGCCACCGCCATCGCGACGGCAGCAACTGCGGCAGCCCGTGGCAGCTGCAATGGGGTCAGCTCTGGCATGCAAGAAGCTTAATGCGGGATTGTCGAGAGGCTGGACACAGAGGGCATGCTGTTGATGCGAGCAGCCTGCACGGGCGCTGCAGCTGTCCAGCATATTGCACGGCAATGCTAAGGTGGCGCGCACCAATGCTGCCGATCAGGTCCGCAAACCAGAACGAGGGCGTCTCTGTCTTCGGGGCCAGCCTGCCCAAAGGAACAAAAGGTGCTACTCCAGCTGTACAACTACATCGTAGGAAGAAGCCTCTGAGGAGCCTGGACTTCTGGGGTGCAGGTGAAGCGGTTCACAGGGCATGTTCCTGCTGACGGAGGAGGTGCGCTGACACAGGAGATGACAAGCAAAAGCGGTAGCAGTCCGCACCTGACCGCCTGCCGCACGTTGCGCTTGAGCAGCTTGAGCCGGTAGGTGTAGTTCTCATTCTGGTGCTCATCGTTCTGCTTGATAATGCTCTGCCAGTAGCCCTGTGCCGCCCTCGCGTCCTGCAGATTGCCCAGCAGCAGGTGTACTGAAATGGGCAATGGGATCAATCCCTGGCCCTTGAACTCCCAGACACAAGGCACACAATGTCAATGGAGGAGGCGCCGAGTTCAAGCCAGTTGGGGGTTCAACCTCGGGGGCTCCACCCTCTCTTCAGTTGGGTGTCACGGATTTTGATCCCTTCACGCTGTTTGGTTCAGCCGCACCTCCAGGGCCGAGATGGCGGAGTCCAGGGGGGTGATGGCAGAGCCCAGCATGTGCCAAAGCGTCATGGAGGTTGAATTGTTGAAGGTTCAAAGCCCTAGCAAAGGTTTCAACCGTAGCCCTCAACAGCCGCACCTCCAGGGCCATGATGGCAGAGCCCAGCGTGTGCCGCGCCTCCTGCATCTCCGGCGCCGTCGCGCCCGCCGGGTAGCGCGCCTCCGCGCTTGGCGGCGGCAGCCGCACCGCGCCGGCGCCGCTGCTCTGCACGATGGCGCGCGCGCTGCGGGCCAGCTCGCTGAAGGAGCGCTTTATTGTGGCGCTGTGCGGGCGCGCCCCGGCCGCCTGTGACAGCAAGTTGTCTAGTCATCAAGTAGTGTGGAGGAACACATATCCAAGTGGTCAGGGAGTGACACAGGCGCGCTTTGCGCGGCACAAGCACTGAAGAAGAGATGCAGCACAAGGTGCCTAGCTACAATTGCTGGATTGCCAATCTAGCAGAGCTGGGTGCAGAGCGGCCACAGCATGAAATGGTGGTTGGCACAGGAACACAGCAGATGGGCGGCCTCACGAGCTCGAAGCTGGAGCTGGCTGAGGGCGGGCGTAGGCTGAGCTCACTGCCGTTCAGGCGCTTGTCCACACCCCTGAGACGCATCAGAGTAGCAGGGTTCAGATGGCTACTTGACCGCGCACACCTCCTGTTGGCTGATTGCTGCAAATCGTTGGACAATTTAACTGCGGGAGATATCATGTCGTGAATGCATGACAGCATGCACAGCATGCAGAGCAAATGCACAGCACATTCTACACCCCAGAAATATCTAAGAACTCTACCCCAAGAGCTTCATGAGAGCCCTGTCTGCCTCGAAGAGGAGGAACTCGTCTGCAGAGGGACATGGACCACTGGTTGACCTGAGATGTTGATATCGTCGGGAAAGGTTGCGATGCAACAACAGAAGTTGCGAGCTGCGCACAAGCTGTATAGAATGAAACGAGCAGCGCTGCCGGGCAGGAGTGCAGCTCACCCACTAGCGCAAATTCCTCCTGCAATTCGTCTGGCAGCTGCGGCAATGCAAACGACCTCCCCACCTGCAGATCCAAGGATCGAATGCTGGCGCAGGCCAGCACGAAGAGGGCGCATTGAGCCGCGGTCACGATGCATGCATGGCAAGGGCAGGACTGGATGCCAATACAGGACAGAAAGCCACGCACAAACGTCGGCTGGTGGGCAACCAGTCATCGCACCTGGTCAAACCGTTTAAGTACGCCGCAGACGTCAAACACCAGCGCAGCAATGTCCTTGCCGACGCTGTCCATGTCTTCCAGCTGCACGCCCTTCACCTCTGCCCGCAGGTCCTTGGTGACCCTGCAGAAGCGATGACAGCAGGTTCGACTCTGGAACCAGCCGAGGCGAACAGAGTTGCACAGTATCTGTGCTACCCGGCAAGCTGCAGCATCTGCACTACACGCTAGGGCAGCTCTCTATTTGAAATTTTTTCAGTTCCTCATCTTGACCTGCGGAGCGAGGACCGGAAGACGCAGGCGTACAGCCGCAGCGCCTGGATGATGGTCATCACGACCGCCGCTGTCTCCTTCGCCGCATGTTTGGACGGCTTCTCCGCTTTGCCGCCGTCCAGCAGCCACTGCAGCTGCCCCTCCACCGCGCCGAGGTAGCTGTTGCCGGTGTCGGCCCGCAGCGCTGCAAGCGACACCTGATGGCAATACCAGACAGACAGATTCATCAAACGATCTCGCATGCCGGTCGGGTGCCGGTCAAGAAGGATCCTGCACCCAACATGGCCAGATGGCAGCTGTTGGTGTTCCAGCAGCTCCCCTGCGCGCCCTGTGCAACCAAACCTCAAGCAATTGTCCTGCAGCAGGGCAAGGGGGATACGCACACCGAACCTTGGGCGTGTGCAGGCGTACGTCCTGCGTCAGGTGGGTGTACACGCTGTCGGACACCGCCGACAGCTGCTCCGGTATGAACACGAACATGCTGACCGCGTACACCTGCTTGTTCTTTGTTCGCGGTCCGCTCATGTACGACACCTTCACCTCTGCGGGCACAGGCGCCGTCATGTGTCAGTGCACAGGTGCCGTGTGAGTCATTGCCAGGTAGTGGTGGTTGCGAGGGATATCAAAGCACCCAGCAGCAGATGGCGGTGCGTCTAGCTGCTCACCCAGCTGCTGCGACGTCTTCCCAGCCCATTTGACGCTTGCCGGCGCCCAGTGCGAGTCCGTTACTGGCAGCTCCCATTGCCGCGACTTCAGTGCCATGCTGCCACTGATGCGAGCTTCTGGTGATCGCAATGATCACTCGATCACGCAGCCTCGTGAGAGCGTCAAGCTCGGAATGCACAGACGTGGCGCCGGCCAAGGGTGTGTGATGCTCTCTTGCACTCGACCATGTGCGTTTGGTCGCGTGCGAATCGTGATCCTGTCAGCTGAGGGCTCGCACGAGACGACGCCGATAAAAGGGATCGCGGAGCGCGCTTCGATGACGAGGTGTTGGCAATTCGTGGGCAAAAGCAAAAATTGCCTTGAAATTTGTGAGCTACTGAAAGCTGGTGGGACGTCCTTACAAACAGTACTTGCATTCAACAACGCTGTTTGCTCAAGACATGTCGAGAGAAAAAGAAGACGAAGAGGACCGCGGGGGCCGGTGTTAGAGGGCATCGGTTTCCCTAGCCCTATTAGGAAAAATTAGGCTATCTAACCGGGATCCACCAGTGCATTCGATGCACTGTCGTCATTGGCACGTTTGACGCGTTTCAGGCTGCGCACCTCCATTCGCCTATCGTCACCTTCCCTAGTCCGTTTTGCAAATGCCGGAAGGCCGTTTAAGCTTCCTGTACTTTCGGTGCCGTCCGCGCACGTGTGCAGCATAGTGACAGAGGTCCTGCTGACGAAGCGCAGTTTCTTGAAGGCATCAGCCACGGATGTGGCATTCCTACGGCGCTTATTTGTCTGAGCGGGGGACATATTATCAGTCTCAGTCGGCAAGGGCGCTGCCTCCGCCGTCGTTGCCGCTGCGGGTGTGGCGGCGGCTTGCACCTTTCTTCTCTTGTGCGCTCTGGTGACCACGTGCGAGTTCATAGGGGAACTCAGTCATGCTTCCGAGGCCGCAGCAGACACGGGCACAACCCAGTCGCCGTAGACACGCTGCCTGGGCATGCGCCGTGCCCTCTTCAACTCCGCTCGTTCCGCGCGCGCGCGGCCTGCCTTTCCTCCTTGATCTCCCGGCGAGAGCGGAAAGCTGTAGGCTGTTTGTGAGCTCTCGCAGTGTTGTTGGTGGAGTGAATTCTGTCAATGTAGAGTTCCTTGAGAGCAAGGCGGTCGCTGCTTCGGGCTCAATGTCCAACATGTACAGGTAGCCCTTGGTGTTGGTCGCGTTCCCCAGCTCCCAATGATGATTGGCAGGACGACCGCGTTTCAGCCAGCACCCCGTAGCGCATCGCGCAGGGCGGCATGTTGTTCCCTGGCGCAATCTAGCGCCGCACCATGCACCCTGTCATCCAACGTGTATTTGATCTCAACCAGGTAGACGATGGGCAATCCGGCCCCGGACGGCGGTCAGGAGGTCCCGCGAAGGAGTGCCAACAGGTTCTGTCAGCTTCTGGACATCATTGTGGTCGGCCTGGAGATAGAAGGCTTTGTGTTTGCCCCTGGCAATCGCATGGCATATCAGCAAGGTGGCAAGACATGTGGGCTGCAACTCCGGCTCCAGACACGTACCTGATGCACCGTCATGTCGACAGGGGATAAGTTCAACAGTTGGACTTAGTATTCACTGATGTCGATCCAATTTAGGTGCGAAGAGATGCGCGAAAACATTCATAGCTATACAATCCACTGCTTCACTTCTGCCACCACAGCGCGGGCTCGACGCGCGGAGCGTCCAACGGCCAAGGGCGCAGCCTTGGCGCCACTGGACTCTCCCGCACGGACTTCAACGTGTCCATCGTCAGCTCCGCCACCATCGCCGTATCCACCACCATGCCGGCCCTGGCGTGCGCCTCCAGGCAGTACCTGCAGCAGCAGGCGGGCCTGTCACATTGCTGGCGCTGTCATTGGCAGTGCTGCTGCAGCATGCTGGCCTTGCAGCTGCAGGGTGACATGCTGCATGAACACATTGGTGGGAAGACACTACAGAAGGCACAGTGCAGTACTGTCTGATGAAAGTCCACGTTTGGGTCCGTTATACTCACGTGGAGCCGCACTCCGCGGCCGTCCAGGAGCCGTAGCGCTCGTCGTCCGCCGAGGCATAGGACGCCCACTTCATGTTGGAGGCGCGCCAGGCGACGTGGTGCACGTCGCCAACGCTGCGGCTGATATTACGGTACAGCTCGCAGATGCCGGTCCACTCCCAGTTGTACGGCAGCAGCTCCACCACCAGCGCACCTACGGCAGCGCAACGACGCTGATTTGTTGGACGTTCTTCCAGACATGCCGAATGTATGTTTCTAGTCCGTCTCCAGCAGAGCCCTCGCGATACATAAATTTGCAGCAGCATAAGGTTTCAAGCATCAGGTTCAAGCCATCTGCACAGCAGTCCATGAATTGAGTCAATTCAAGTGAAGAAGGAGGCCGCACCAGGCGGCAGGAACATGGAGTTGGCCAACTGCGGGCCGTGGCGGGAGACCAGCACGCCGGTGCGCGCCATCGCCGCCAGGAAGGACTGGAACGGCGCCCCTGCAATTGGCATAGCGGAGGAGCACTCATGGGGACATGATTTGGAAAGCACATGCGAATCCCAAGCATGGGCGCTCTGAGATGCCGTCGAGTCCCATACACATGCAACGTGACGCAAATGCACAGCTGCGGACCTGGTGTCATAGACAACGGCCGGACCCTGTAGCCGAAGGCGCGCCCGACATCCGACATGACGTCGGTGAGCTCCTGCAGGTTTGTGACCTGCAGCCATGGTGAGAGTGTAATCAGGCAGAAAATCAGGCATAGCGCCATGGATGCTCTGACGGCAATTGAGTTCAGGAGGGCAGTCTTTCACTCGACAACACAATCAATCAATGCTGGGTCCCTACCTGCTCCGCCGCTGCATTCGAGAGCACCGTGATCGTCTGAGGAGCGCTCTCTGTCCTGTTGATGCGGTGCCGTTTGTAGGCGGCCTCCCTGAATCGCCTGCCTAGCTCTGGCGCCCAGAACCCTGGCTTGGCTTCGGGGTGCGTGTACCTGTGAGCAGACGCCATCATCGTCTCATTCACAAGCTGTTTGTTCAAGGTTGTTCCCAGCAGCTCTGTGCATATTGTTGCTGGCAATGCAATGGAATGTGCTCCAGCAGGCACAGGGCGCAGATTGGCAGAAGGTGCTTTTGCGCCAGCTCTGCGCCACAGTAAGTGTGCCTGCTTTGGAGTGGTTGCAGCTGCCTGGCAGAACGCCAGGCGCCGCATCGTGCTGTAGCATGGTTATGACTCAAACTCACCCCACACGCCACGAGGGCGCAACGGGGTGCGATCTTAAGTACCATGCATGTCTCTTATCTGTGCAAGAGGCAGCCCGGACAGCTGGATCACCTTGCAAGGTACGGTGCACACTGGCTCCCACAGTGGGTGTGCTGCCCAGGGTCCGGCACGGCAATGAGCTCCCAAAGCTGAGCCGCTGCTGAGGGAAGCATGCAAAAGCGTCGGCCAAAAGATAGCGCGCCTGTCGTTGATGACGACGACCTCCTCGAAGCACAGCCACTCCTTCCTGTCGACCTGCCCAAAGTCGTCGTAGAACACGGCGTGCGGCAGCTCCTGCCCCGGCGCCGTCGCCGGCTCGAACACCAGCTTGAGCATCTCCCACACCCAGTCCAGCTTCTGTATGCCCAGAGGAGTAAGTGCGCAAGTACGTGTCAGCTCCCCTTTCAAACCTGGGCCATCTGATTATGATCCCTGCCGTCAAGTCAGTGGTTTCACAACTCGTCAGACTCTTGGCACATGCGCACCCACAGATGTGCGTATGTCTACACCTGGCAAGCAAGACACTGCCACGCAGACACGAGCAAGGAACGATGCAAAATGTCACAACCAGAGTGACAGGCCAGCAGTCACGCACCTCCAGCTGCTGGCGCTGCAGGTTGCCGAACACAATGGTGTCTACAAATTTGTGCGCGTCCCGCCAGGCGTCCGATGACAGCAGGCTGTAAATCGGCAGCAGAACCTCCGCCCAGTGGCCCATGTTCTCGGGGAACGATGGGTACGCCAGGTCGATGAGCAGGCTGCTGCCACCCAGCCACAGCGCCTGCGCAGGTGCACAAGGTTTCCTTTGGTCACCACTGTCTCACAATGATCGAAACCGGCAAAGGCACCAGGAAATGCAGCTCAGCTGATAAGGGATGTGCGATAGAGGCCAATACAAGGCAACGGAGGTGAACGAATGCCCCGTGCTCTACAGACAATTGCGTGGCGTTTCGTGTGGCAGGCGCACTTGCCGCACTGTCTGCCGCAATGGCTCACCTGGGTGTTTGCATAATGTGCCTTCACATCGTTGGCGGCGATCGTAATGATGCCCAGGTTCTTGGTCATCGCCACTCCGATGCCAGAATTGTTGGCACGAAGAGTTGCTGCTGAGTGGATGCCGTAGAACCTGGCATTGTGGTACCTGCGGTGCAGCACATCTTGTCAACATGTGTGCAAGCACAAGAGTAGCCGGCGGGCACAAGAGTGGCCAACAGCTCTCGAGTTCATGAGCGCAGAGCAGGGCACAGAACCATGAACGCAGAGCGGGCGTAATGAAATCACCATAGATTATGATACATTTGGTAGTCCTGATCGTCATGCTTCTCCAGCACCGTCTCTGACACTGCCGAGGCGCAAACCAACGAAGCGTCAGCGTTGATTGATCATCTTTGCCACAGGCCAAGCAGGCATGGATGCTACATTTGCGATCATCTCTGTGGTGTACCTGAGCCGTGAGGAAACGCCTTGCTGAAGAACTGCTTTTGAAGCGCTGCGGCGTCTGGTGGCTGCCCCGCTTCAAGCAGCGTCTGTCGGTGTGTCTCGATCGCAGAGGTGGACGGTTGCTGGCAGGATGCGAGCGCGAGGAGCACGCTCAAAACCAAGCAGCCGGCCGCCAGCCAGTCGATCCTGCCACCCATCCCTGTCAACCTGATCTCACATCGGCTGATCGCACACAGCTGGGCAGCCGCACCCACTCTTCCCCTTTCGATATGTAGCTGCCCAAGGGTTGTCGTGCAGATCAGGAGTGATGCTTTTGTTTCTCGGCCAACGCGGGTCCGAGGTTAGTTCAAGATCAATTCTGACAGCAAATCGACGCCTGACTTCCAGTCGCGTGGCCAGATCAATTGAGCAAAGCGGTTTGTCTCGTGTGCTTCTGTCAGGTCTGCAAATGCGAACTGTGATCCCTGAGCGACGGCAAATGTAATCGAGTTTGTCGGCGGTCATGCGGCGGTACGTGCACTGGATTTGCCTATGCCCTCACGAATTGCCTGCTTTGGAGTTGAACGACTTTTCTATTAGTCCGGGCAAAACTGCCAAGCAACGCGGGCACTTCAACAGGGTGTTGGTCTACACAGCTCAGCCCTCCTCTCCGAACTCGTTTGCGTACTTCACGTACACCTGCAGCGGACAATTGCAAAGAAGTAAGCACAGGAAGGGGCAATGTTCGTCTGAGCGACTGAACCAAAGTGGATGTGCGTCAGCACGAAGTGATGTCGTGCCACGCACCGTCAGGTCGTCCTTGCTGACGGTCGGCCGCGCCCGCAGCATGACCTTCTCAAAGTCGCGGAAGCAGATGTCCGGCGGGTGGACCTGATCGTGAAGCCAGCACCATCAGTGCGTGGTAAAAGCCAGGAGCGTGACAGTCATTGCTTGCCGCAAATGATTTTCAAGGCGTTGCAAGCCACGGCATGTGCTTCGGAAGGACAGGCAATCTCCGCACAGGGGTGCTGCACCTAGCAACGCACCTGCGAAGCCTTGCCCTGGTCTGCCAGCAGCGCGAGGGTGACGGCAGTGGAGTTGGGCGCTCCTGGCGAGCACGGCTCGTACACTGGCTGCCCGTTGGTCCGGATCACCCTGCAGGCGGGACACAGCGGAAGCTCTTGCTCCGTCCGGCATGTGAACAATCAGGTTTCAACCTGTGAGTACAGCAGTGCGGCAAACGCGCTTGCGTGCATGGGTCCATGTCGCAGGTTTCAACCTGTGAGTACAGCAGTGCGGCAAATGCGCTTGCGTGCATGGGTCCATGTCGCAAACTGTCAACAGGGAGTGCACAGCGGACGTCACAGCTGGCGCACCGGAAGTGCGTCGCCTCCTGTGTCTTGCGGATGGGCTCCATGAGCACGTCCTTGACGATGACGTTGATGTCGGAGCCGGAGAAGCCGTCGGTGCGGCGGCCCAGCTCCTCGAACTCCGACATCGTGAGCGCATGCGGCGTGTCGCCCAGGTGCACCTTGAACATGTGCGCCCGTGCCGCCAGCTCCGGCAGCGGAATGTAGATGCGCTGGGAAGGGGGCAGGAAAAGCTCGTGAGCAAGACGACAAATTGTCAGGAGAGTCGCCCAGGTGCACCTTGAACATGTGCGCCCGCGCCGCCAGCTCCGGCAGCGGGATGTAGATGCGCTGGTGGGCACAGGCAGCGCCAAAGGGTCAGCGTGTTTGCAGGTCATGCTTCCATCCCACTAAGCAGCTGATTGCAGATGCTGAGGCTGCAGCTCTCCAGCTACATGGCTCGACTTTGCACAGTGTGGGCAACGCTTCACTCTCAGATTTTGCGCACCTTGTCAAAGCGCCGTCGCACGGCCTGGTCGAGGCCGTAGGGCAGGTTGGTGGCACCCAGCACCAGCACTCGCGCGTCAGAGGTATTGACGCCCTGCATCTGGACCAGGAACTCGGTCTTGATGCGCCGCGCCGCCTCGCTCTCGCCCTCCCCGCGCGTGCTGCACAGCGCATCGATCTGCGAGTGCATGATGATGCACAGTCAGCGCCAGCTGTGCAGTTGGACTGCATTGTCTGGCAGTTCTGATTGATTCTCCACAGGATGGTGCAGCTGTTGGTGCGTGCAGACTGCATGAGGACACGATAAGCGCCAGATGTCCGGCAGTCGCAAAGAAATTCTCCACAGAATTGTGTTTGCAGCTTTTGGCATGTGCACGGCGCAAGGACCAGAGTGTGATGCACACGCCGAGCACCTCGTCGATGAAGACGATCGAGGGCGCCCGCTCCCGCGCCAGGCTGAACAGCTGAGCCACGAGCTTCTCGCTCTCACCCATCCATTTCGACACCTGTGGCATGCAAGTTTACATCAGTGTCAGCCGCAAAGTGGCGACGTCAGTTGCACGCTTAGCCCTTGCAACAACCACCCTATGGCGCCTGTAAGGAAATGCAGGGCAGCAAGCACACCAGGTCTGATGATGAGACGCTGAAGAAGGTGGACTCTGCCTCTGTGGCTACTGCCTGCGATCCAGGTATTTAGCATGTCATGTCTGATACCCTTTCACAACATGACGGCGCATGACGGCAATGACCGCGTCGCAGGAAATCTCATCGAAGGAGTGTCATTCTCTACTGCGTGAGCTGCCTCTTTGGCACACCTTGGCCAGGTACGACTTTCCCGTGCCGGGCGGCCCGAACAGCAGCAGGCCGCTCCAGGGTTTTCGCTTGCCGGTGAAGAACTGCGGGAACTTCACTGGCAGGATGACCGCCTCCTTCAAGGCATCCTTCGCTCCCTCCAGCCCTGCCACATCGTCCCACTGCATAACACGATTGCAAATCCCACATTTGGGATGCCAGGCAACAGAAAAATGTGGCAAACACTGGAGAGCCAAGTCGCTGACGCTGTGCAGGTGCGATGGGCATGAAAGGCAAGCAGTCGCCTGCAGCACTGCTGCGCCTTTCACGGCCACTGTTCATAGCGCAACCGCACCCTGACGTTTGGTGTGTCCACCATGATGGCGCTGCCGAGTGCGCTGCGGAGCTTCTCCTTTTCCGCGTCCTGCGCACGGCAATGACGGCAATGAGCGATAAGATTTACCATCACCTGCCGACAGGGAGGTGTTAAGACAGCAGATGAGGATTCATCGTCGTGGCTGCGTAACAGATGGGATCTGCCTGATCATGCTTTGCTTCGCACCGCATCTTTGTCAGAACCACCGCCACCGCCGCCGCCGCCGCCGGGGCCCCGCGCCTTCTGCCCTGTGCCATTGGACGCCTGCACCGCTGGCACCTGGCCGTCTATGACGGACTTGATGTACTCTGCCCGCTCCAAATACTCCTTAAACTGCAGCCAGCAGACGTAAAGACAGTCAAGACATGGAGACGGTCAGCTCAATCCTTAGCCACTCAATTTGCAGCGCCAGCCCGATGTGCACATGTTGAAGCACTCAAGCATGCCCCTGTGATGCATGGTCCATCACCCACAAAGCAAATTGTGCATCCATGCCATATGGCGCACCTTCTCCGAAATGGCCGCGCGCGACCTGGGGTTTTTCTCGTATTTGAGGTGCGTGCTGAAGTACTCGAGTGCAATCTTGTACAGCTCGAAGGCCTTGTCATAGTTGTTGTTCTGGTCCTCCTGCACGGCCTCTTTCACGTACTCTGCAGCAGCAGCCACCATCACATTTCACGCCCCGCCGTGCGCCGCAAACCTCAGTGCAAGTGCAAGGACAGGATCGGCCCTCTCAAGATGCACGCCGGAGCCGCAAGAAGCACAAATTCGATTGCTTACCTATAGCCTTCTCCTTGAAGTTTGAGTACATCGGGCCTGCTGCGTTCTCCTGTCTGTCACTCTCCCAATCCTGGACCGAATCTCAAGCTCCAGATGGGCAGTGCTGGATTTGCGACTCGTGTCACAGCATCACTGACGTAAGGTGGTCTGTCACTCGAATTTTGAATGAGTCTGCTAGCAAAGCCTGTCCAGCAGCTGCCTAGTCGACGTTTTCAGGTCAATCGTGACGTGCTGAGGCCTCGATCACAGCGTGACAGAGTCGGTGCACGCGATGGTTCTCATCAAGCGATATACTGGCGGGCTTTTCACGGCTGCTACTGTGCCCAATGTCCAGTCCATCGCCTGAGGCACCTTCCGCGTACTAACAGGTTGATTACAGGTCATCAGGTCCTAATCGGAGGGGAGCAATGCTGCCGTTGTCGGGGGCGAATCTCGAAAAGCTCAGGTGCAGCCGCGCACAGCCCGCCTACCGCGCCCTGCCGACAGACGAAGCTGCTCGTTACGTCTGTCTGGCGTCGTCGAGGTGCCGCGCGTCCTGCTGCCGCTCGATTGCGAGGATACACATTCCAAACAGCACTCTGCCAGCTACGCGCTGTGAGGCGAATCCGAGTCCATTTGGTCTCCCAGGACGTTGATCAATCTTATCGAATCTAAATCGCTAGCAGGGATCGGCCATGAGCAGCCAGATACACTTGGAAAACTTTATAGAGAGCACCGCCGCCCTGCCGGCGGAGCTCGTGCGGCTGCTCGCGACAATCAGAGACCTGGACGAGCGGTCCCAGAGTGCGCCGTTGTCGCCGCCCACCTGGCTCGCCGCAAAGTTACTGGCATTGTTATTGCAGAGCATGGGCAATGAATGCCGCAGTAAATGGCCCAGCGAGCATGCCGCGCCTGCGCCGCAGAGCTGGAGGAGCGGATACAGGACAATGTGGAGGAGTGCCTGAGCCGGCCGCCGCAGGCCGGCGCGCCCAACAGAAAGTCCGGCGCAGACATCGCCGGCGAGGTGCACGCAGGGCCGAAACCCCTGCAATTGAGATGCCAGCTGTGCATCTGTGATGGCAACCGGCACTGCTGCACGGTGATCTGAGGCCGTGCGCTTCTGTTTTGCAATTCAACCTGCTCTGCGCCAACCTGCGAGACAGGCGCAGTGCTATGGGGAAGCGCCAACGAAGCACCATCGCTTTCAGCCCTGGTAGACACTACCGCAGGTGGCGGAGCTGCGCGCGGCGATTGAGGCGGACCAGCAGATGCTGATCCAGTTTTCAGAGGAAAAGATGGCGCTCGCGTGCCAGTGCTACGACCTGGTGGACATGCACCTCATGCAGATGGAGCGCGATATCGACGTCTTTGAGGGCGAGCTGCAGGTGCGCGCCTCAATGGGGAGATAGTCAGTTGGGAGATCTCTCAATCGTAACTAAGGAAACACATCATGCAAGTGGTGCGCAACATCGACATCCTCGAGGGCGAGCTGCAGGTCGGGGTCTACATGGGAAGATGCCTATCCGTCTTGGAATCGTTTCAGTCTGTTGCATGAAACATGGCGTGCGCTCTGTAGGAGACCGGTCATGTTGCATGGCTGTGCGACACGCGACTTCCTGTTGAGCAAACAAAATGCTGTTTCCGCTGTCCGCAGATTCGATACGCAGGGCAACACATACTGTGCCCTTTGCTGCTTCTGACGGTGTCAGAGTGCATATTTCTGTCACTTTTGAGCAGCCGTCAATGAGTTGAGTGACATCCGATCCTGGGTGCCGCAGGCACAGGACCGCACTGGCTCTTGAGTAATCTTTCACTCGTTCTAAAGATGCTCGACACTTCGTGCCGCAGGCACAGAATGCGCTGGAGGCGGTGGATGCGGACCTGCTCGCATCAGAGCGCATCTGTACTTGATAGTAGCAGAAGATTAGGCGTCTAAAGACGCTTGACACTTGATGTTGCAGGCACAGGACGCACTGGAGGCGGTGGAGGCGGACCTGCCGGCCTACCCTGTGGAGAACACCCGCAGCAAGCGGCTCAAGGAGGCGGAGAAGCCCGAACGCGCAGTCAAGGTCCGCATGTATGCCTCAGTGAATGAGGCTGCCCACTGTGCTCCTGGCCTGTCTGCGCGCTGCCGCTGCTGTTGCCGGCGACCCCGGCGCCCGCCTGGCAGTCATGCCTCGATCATGCCAGTGGCAGCACGTGCACCGAGTAAGTTGGGCAGACCTTGGCACCTCACTTCTGTACCCCTGTATGCGCAGACGATGCCACAGCCGGAGCGGGGGAAGCCGGACAGAGCGCGATTGTAGCATATGTATAGAGCTGCACTGTGCTATGAGTTCACCGTTCACCTGTCCAGCTCACCTTTGCGCAGGAGACATGGAGGCGGGAGCGGGAGGAGCCAGACAGGGTGCACACAGCAGCTCCCGCATGCAGCCTCAATCGAGTATCCGAAACCCATACCGTTATCACTCCGAATTTCAGCAGGAGACGCGGCGACGGGATCGGGAGGAGCCGGACAGGGCGCGGCAGGATGGCGACCCGGCTGCGGCCATCAAGCGGCAGCAGGCGCTCCAGATGCAGCAGCTGCAGTTGCAGCACCAGCAGCAGCAACAGCAGATGCAGCAGGTGGGGACCTCGCGGGGCAACCCAGTCGTCCATCGTTCATACATACATGAATCGGCACATTTGAAATGTCACAGGCAATGGCATGCCTCAGTGGCTGCATGGTCTGGTGCACCGCACTGGAGTGTTTCAGATGTTGGCGGCCCGGTAATGGCATGCCTTTGAATGCGTGCGCTGCATGGCAAGCTTCGTGCCCGCTTGGACGCGGTGACTGCTGAGCTACTGGCCGACTGACCATGCTGCCGTGTGCGTGCGCAGATGCAGCAGCAGCAGCTGCAGCAGATCCAGATGCAGCAGATGCAGCAGCAGCACGCGACACAGGTGATGGCGCCTCCGGCGCCCGCGCCAAGCGCTGCGTATGGCGGCAGCCCCTACATGTCACCCACCGCCAGCGCCGGCTTCCGCCGCGGCGGCCACTTTGGCGGCCAGTTTGGCGGCGGCAGAGGTGCGTGCCGTCTGATCCGCTGCTTGCTGAGGGACTGCGACGCTGCCGCACGTTGGAACCCCTGTTTCCACATACACAGCACCAGTGGTAGCTGTGCTGGCACACTGCTCAGACGTATGACAAAGAAGTGATCCGTCACAGGTTCAGCATGCCGTTTGCATCTAGTAGCACCCAGCGGACCCGAGGTGTGTGCACATGTATTGCAGGCGAGATGCAGAGCGGAGATGACTTCGCCTTCGGCGGCTACCAGCGCGACCTGCCGCCGCACCTCTCGCATTCAGCGCCCGCACCGCAGGTGCGCACGCCGGCTATGCTTTGCCTCAATCACATGACTGCTCTGGTAGTGCCCAATGCCATTTAAAAACAGCAGACTGGCAGCCTGTGGCGGCTGCGCGTCGCTGGCAACTTTGTGCCCAGAAGCGTGCACGTGCGGACACTGCACCGCACGGATTCTGAGTACGGCCACGAAGCTACATGCGACTTCATCACAACCGAAGCATTTGGTGGGGCAGATGCCGGGGCGGCCGTTGCGAGACTCGGACATATCGCCCAGCCTGGAGGGGCAGCGCGCGGAAATGTTCTGGCCCGATGACAACCTGTGGTATCTGGTGGAGATCGCCACCGTGGACATGCGCACCCACCAGGTGCGCATTACATACACATTCATATCTGTATATATGATCGTGTTGCAAGGCGCAGCAAGGGGCGGCTGCGGCGGCTGGCCTCAGCAGTCGCACGTCCTGCATGTCACACAGAGCGCTGGCTGATGTCTGTTGGTGCTGCACACATGTGTGTGGCGTAGAAAGCTGGCTTGCCAAACTGTTGCCTCTACAGACGGCGCAGAGACGAATGGAGAGTATTCGTTGCCTCAGACAAAGGTGTTGTGATGGTGGCGCAGGCGCGCGTGATCTACACCACCGGCGAGACGGAGGAGATCTCCCTGGACGAGATCGTGCGCGACAAGGCGCTCAGCCTCATCACCAGCCAGCAGAACCTGTGGTAGCGGGACTCCTGGCACATGACGGTTTTACGGCAACCTTCTGGCGCCTGAGCGCCGCCAGATGTGGGGGGAAGCCGTGTTACAACACCTGCCTGCCCAAATCGAAACAGTTGCAAAGTGTTTTGTCAGGTGCTTTGACAAGCTGCACTCTACTTTACTAGGCTGTCAGAGGTCCTGGACAGTGGCAGCTTGGTTCACACGTGTCGTGAAGTATGCGTTTTGCTGATTTGGTGCGCCGTCAGTAGTAAGCCTCAGCCGGAATGTCCTCCTCCTCCGCATACTGGATGCCGTTATTGTGCTGCTCGACACGCTGCTCTTGGCTGTCGAACTCCACGTGCTTCCGCTGGCTGCTCTGCTGCTGTTCCTGGTGCGACTGCGTTGCGGCAGGCACGCCGCTCGCGCCGGATTGCAGCAGCGGCTGGCTGAACACTCCGCTGTAGCCGCCGCGCTGAGCCTGCACAGGGCAGAGGCAGCACATGGCGGTGACGATTGGGTCCACAATAACAACAGCACAGCAGACGGTGCTGATCAGACATTGTTACGAGCATTCTGTGATGCAGTTCCAGACTCGTACCGCCCCACTGCAATCTAGGAATATATCATCTCGGTGGTTCAGCAATCACCGACTGCGGCGTGCGCTGCTCGTTGGACAACGGCGACGGCACGTATGGCGTCACGCCGCGCGGCAGGGTGGCGCCCACAATTAGCGGCGAGAAGCGGGCGTCCATCCCGCTGAATGGCTCACACAGCGACTGCGCCGACGCCGGCCGCGTCAACGGCGCAACACTACCAGCCGCAGCATTGTCGTGCGGCATGCCGGGCACCTTCTTGGCCGGGCTCGCGGACAGCCGCTGGCTGAGGCGCTCACTGCCCATGCGCACGTCCAGCTGCTGCGCCGCCAGCGTGGCCTGCGGCAGCGGCAAAATATTGTCCTCAGGTCGAATCAGGGTATCAGGTTGAGCAACGCTTTCACCACGAGCACAGGACTCACAGGCCATGGCTCGCGCAGATGCATGAACAGCTGCATGGAACAGAGGCCTCAACCCCAATGCCAGGCCTCATCGATGTGCCACCACCCCCAAAATAGCCGCGCAAACCTGGTGGAGGTAGGCCGGCAGGGTGGCGTGCATGTAGTTGACGAACGCGGCGCCCGCCTTGCCGCGCCGGGCGAGCGCCTCCTGCCGCCGCGCCGCCAGCACCGACAGCGCCCTGCGGTAGCCGGCGTCTGACAGCCGCCCCAGGGAGGGGTCGATGTTGAAGTGGGTCTGCATCTCCTGCGCCAGCTCAGCCTCCAGCTCCGCCTGCGCATTGACAGTGTGCATTGGGCCTGGCTGTGTGTCGTCGGACTAGGTTTGCATTTGCTCCAGGGGCATGGGTGGTACCCATTGTCGCCGCCTTTCACGACTGCATCACATTGAGCTCAGCACGCACGCGTCTCCATAACCAAAGCATCCACATGGCACAGAGGAGAGACGCGTCCTCCAAATTGCGCCCACCTCGACCTCGGGGCGAATCATGGTGAACTTGTCGGGCGACTGCGTGAACTGGGAGACGGCGCCGAAGCGCGGCGCGTTGCGCAGCACGCACGGGTAGTCCGCCCGGAACTGCGCCTTCTCGTCCTCCGACGGTTGCGGCGCCTGCAAGCGTCAAGGACTGCGTGATGCGTAGTGATCGCATGTGACTGTTGATCGCGCAATCCGTCCAGTTGAGCGTGGAACGCCGCGGAGGGGTGAGCGTGCGGCCAGCTCTCTGCCTGACAAGGTGCTGGCAGGGGAGATCAACAGAGAAGGTTTGCAAGAACAGAAGAGAACAACAATAGCAGGAGTAGCAGGAGCGCACTGACCTCTTCGGCAGGCGGCGCCTGCGCCACGCGCCGCACGCGCGGCGGCGACGCCGGCCGCCGCGGGATCTTGGCGTAGGGGCCGAGGGACTCGGTGTGGTGCGCCGAGTCCTGGCGCTGGTGCAGCGGCGGCGGCGGAGCGCTTGACGGCCTTGAACGAGGCTGCTGCTGCCGCTGCTGCTGCTGCTGCTGCTGCTGGAATAGATGACCCGCAGCACCGTGTTCAGGATCCCAAATGTGCGGATGCTGCGGCGAGTTAAAACGCGCCGGCTGCTGCTGCTGCTGCTGCTGCTGCGGGGGCCACGTTGTGTGCTGCGGGGAGGCCGGGCGCTGTGGCTGCGCCGAGGCGGGCCGCCGGCGCCCCGGACTGGCTGGCCGCGCCTCCGGGCTGGCCGGCTGCAAGGCCGTCCGCACCCGCGGCATGATGAAACCCTGCCCGTCAGACAGGAAGGGCGCCGCCGTCTCCAGCGGGCCCGACATGCTGCTGTGGTGCAGCATGGCGGGGTAGCCCATGCCCGCCTGGCTGGCGGCAGACTGTTGCTGCTGCTGCGGCTGCTGGCGCAGGTCGTCGTGCTGGTCATGGTCCTCCTGCTGCTGCTGCCAATACCCCGTGTCCTCCTGCAGTCATCGGTTTCTTGTCATGGTTCGGCCGTGATCCCGTCAGAACTGATGGCTAATGCTGTTTCAGGAAGAGCTCTCGTCCTCCTCACTTGGAGTAGTGGTGATTGGCCTGCAATGTTGACGCAGGATCTGCATCAGGAATCACCTGCTGATGCAGGCGCCGTGGAGATGGCAGGCTGCGCACGCTGCCGGGGCGCGCCGGGGACCGGGGGCGGCGCTGTGCGGTGTCGTCGAAATGTTGGCGCGACGGGGATTGAGAGCGGCGCTGCGCCGAATTGTCAAAGTGCCGCGGCGCCGCGTCTTCCTGCCGCTGCTGCTGCTGCTGCTGCTGCTGCTGCTGCCGCTGCTGCCGCTGCTGCTGCTGCTGCTGGGCAGACGTTGGCCGCACTGCCTCCTCCGGCCAGCGGTCATACGCCGGGGCGAGGCGGCGCACGTGGCCGTCGTGCTCCCGCGCCAGCCGCTGCACCACAAAATTGCTTCAGCTGTTACAATCTGGTAGTGAAGCTTTGGAATTGCATCAGCTGTTACAATTTGGTAGTGAAGCTTTAGTAAGAGTAGAAGAGAGCATGGCCGCTTGGCTTTGAGCCTGGATACTTCACCCAAGGATGGATGGAAATGGGGATGGAAGACGCACGTTGCCGAGCCTGTCCACGAAGCGGCGATGCTGCTGCTGACCGAGCAACTGCTACCACACCCTCGGCCGCAGCTGAAGCACAATTCTAAGAGTGAAACTCACCTCGCGCAGGTCCTCGATGGTGTCGCGTAGCCGGTCTACCAGCGGCTGGCGCTCCGCCACGATGGTGGCCAGCCGGTTGTTCTCCGCCCGCAAGCCGCCGTTGTCCCTGTCCAGCCGGTTCACCTGCGGCAACACCCAAATGAGGCGACAGTGAACTCAAGCGCGTCGCTGGACCGCGGGATCGACACTTTTGAGAAAGAACCGAGCTGTCAGGACTGAAGACAAAGACTGCTGTGGTGTGATCGTTGAGCTGAGGCAGCCTTGAGTGAAGGCAGCCTGGGACAGGTGTGGAGGGGACAGACCTCCCGCTCGAGGCGTGCGATCTCAGCAAGGTGCCAGTCGAAGGCGGCGCCGTCTTGCCGCGCCCCGGCGCCCGCCACCGCCGTCTGCGGCTGCGGCTGCAGTGCGGCGCGCTGCGCCTCGTCCATAAGCTCGTCCACGCGCCGCCGCAGCTCCGCGTTCGTCGCCTGCAGCCGCGCCGCCTGCTCCTTCGCCGCGGCTGCCTCCTCGTACCGCTCCCGCTCCTTG
>JAABUW010003554.1_pt1 | contig 22136 bp, 16 predicted proteins | sample 5560081 | NCBI WGS metagenome assembly JAABUW01 (sample SAMN10711882, study PRJNA513363) | rock metagenome | isolation source: Antarctica rocks | place: Antarctica: Victoria Land, Knobhead sud
GTCCGGCCGGTACTCAGCGACCGGGACCCAGACATTCGCGCCGTCGAAGTCGATACCGCCGGGGTGGTACATGTCGCCATGGCCAAGGACGATGTCCCGCTGCAGGTTTCCGTCCAGGTCCATCGCGAAGAGGTGGCCGACTCCCGTGCCGGCGCTACGGTCATGGCCGGCCGGAGAAGGGCACCGGAGCGTGGGTTCAAGGATCTCGACGGCGGACAGGAAGATGCGGTCCTGCGTGAAGGCGATCCCTTGGGTGTGGAACGTCGGGAAGTTCAGCTTCACCGTGTCAGTGAGCTGCCAGGTGGTGCTCCGGTCGACGCGGCCGAAACGATCGGCGAGCGACGTGACGCGAGCCTCGGTGACGGCCAGGTGCGGGTTCGCCCCGGCGAACGCGCCGCGACTGCGTGCCGTCCGCACTGGGCCCTCTCGTTCCGGGGGAGTCCCTCCACGAGACACGCTAGGTGCGCGGCGTGAACTCGGCGTGTGCTCGAACCACCCGCTTGCTGAACAGGACGTTGCATCTGGGTCGCAAGGGCACCGCGGGGAGAGCATCAGGCGATCGCTTCGGGTGCGGCGCGGTGGGGCCTTGCCCGAAGGCCGAGCCAGTGACGCGCTGGTGAAAAGGCTGTCACGACGTCATGTGCGGCCTGTTCCTTGATCGCATGGAGCCGGCCGTAGGTGAAGGTCTCCTCCCGGCACGGTGTGCCCGCCGGGCCAGGTCTCTGAGCTGCTCGCGGGCGACGACTGAGTCCTGATGGTCGCTGGACGTTGCACGGTGCCTCCGGCAGCCCTCGTCACGGCGCTTCTGGCTGCTCCCCGTTCGCGACCGCTTCGATCCAGTCGATCGCCGCATCGGACAGAAAGGAGCCGGACGGTCCGTTCTCACCTACCCACCATGCGTTGGAGGCGATCGATCCGCCGGCTCCAGCGATGTCCTCAAGAACCGGGGACGGCAGTGCTTCGCCATTATTCGCAATCAGCCAGTCGCGAGTCAGTGGCTTGAGCTTGGGCCACCACGCCTCCATGGACACCACCTCATTGTGCCAAGGAGATTGGAAATGGGCGAGCGCAGCTTCGTCGCGGCGACCGTCCATCGGCGTGCCTGTCCGGCGGCAGTTGTGCGGATACGTCTTGGGGTGCGATGTCGGTTGGAGCTCGTAGCCCCGACGACATGGGGAAGCCGACGGCTGGGCCTGTTTTCGTCGCGAATCTCGGATCCGCCTGGGGTGGTGATCTCGCTGTGTGGTGGGGGCAGCGTGTAGTCACGAATTTTGGCCCCATTGCGGTGGCGAACCGGCGCGGAGGTGGTCGGAGCGCGGCTGGCTCCCAGGGCGTAGCCCGCTGGTAGTCGGACACGGGACGTATCCCGTCCGGTCAGGCAGTTCTGTTGGCCCGGCGGTGACTTCGGCGCGGCCCAAGCGACGGGACAGTCACGGCACAACCGGGACGCGCTGGGAAAGCGCGAGGCCATGACTCTTGCCCTGAACCGGTCGCGGGTCTTATCCACAGGGCTGGGGCGGCTCGTCCCACGGTCCACAGACTGCCTGCGGCCGCTGGCGTCCCCACCGGCCCCCATCCAGGATGGGCGCACGCCTAGACCTCTGGGCGCGGCGTTCGTCCGGACGCCTTTCGTGGGAAAGGGATTCGATGACAGCAGTTCTCATCAAGCGATGGTCGCGGCTGCGGCAGTTTGCGGACGCGGGGATGACCACGGCGGAGTATGCCGTGGGCACATTGGCAGCGTGTGCGTTTGCCGCCGTCCTGCTCGCCGTGGTGAAGTCCGGCCCGGTCAAGTCGGCGCTCAGCAACGTCATCACGACGGCACTGGGAATCGCGGGCTGAGCGTGGTTGGAGCGAGGTCCCGGCGGGTGGTGCTCCGGGCCCGGTCTGCGGGGATGGTGACCGCCGAGCTCGCGGTGGCCATCCCCGCAGTCGTCATCGTCCTCGCCCTCTGCCTCGGCGGGATCAGTGTCGGGATCGACCAGATCCGTTGCGTCGACGCCGCTCGGCTCGGCGCCCGGGCACTGGCGCGAGGAGACGCCGACGGAACCGCTCGCGAGGTGGCGGGGCGCGCTGCCCCGCCGGGTGCCGTGGTGAGCCTGGTCGGCGGTGGTTCGCAGGTGCTGGTGACGGTGTCCGTGCATCGCGGTTTGGTCGGTCTGGTGCACGGCTTCGACGTCGCCGCTACATCATTCGCCGAGCGGGAGCTGGCGCCATGACCCGGGGTGAGGTGCACGGCGGTGCGATCCGGTTGAGCCGGCTGGCGAGGTGTCGTTACGGCCGTCAGGACCACGGTTCGGCGACGGTCGTCGTCCTGGGGGTCCTCGGCGTCATCCTCATCGTGGCCAGCGGCGTCTTCGCCTTGGTCGGCGCAGTGGTTGCCTCCCACCGCGCTCATGCCGCTGCGGACCTCTCGGCACTTGCCGGAGCGTCTCTCATGGCCCGTGGAGAGGGGCAAGGCTCAGCCTGTGCTCGGGCCTCGGCGGTCGCGCACCGCAATGATGCAGCGCCCGTCTCGTGCCGGGCGGGCCCGGATCTCAGCGTGGAGGTCGTGGTCAGCGTCGAGGTCGGGGTGCCTGGGTTGGGCGCCGCGGCTGCCCGGGCACGCGCTGGCCCGGCCCCCGAAGAGCCCATTCGTGGGTGAGCGTCAGGCGGTGGCTCGACCGGCTGCCAACGGCTCGCAGGTCGGACGGGTGCGGGTCACGCTCTCGGGTCGACTGGCGGTCAACCGGCCCGCACGTCAGACGGGGTGCGGGTCAGGCCCCCGGATCGACCTTGCGTTCGAGGCCGACGTTCGTGGGCCGATCGCTGGACCGACCGCTGGACCGACCGCGGTCCAACCCAGCCCGCTCGTCACCAACCGCCGGTCGGACGGTGCTGGGCGCACCGCCGGAGCTGCGCAGCTCCTTGAGCTCACGGCGCTGCGACCGTCTGCGACGGAAGCCGACCGCGGCAAGGCGGAACCCGGCCCACAGCAACAGCACCGCCACCGCGCCGGCGGCCAGGAGTGTGATCGGCAGAACGCCGAAGGAGACGCCACCGCCGGAGAGGGGGACCGATGTCGAGCTCTGCATCGCAATCCAGCCGAGGTAGGCACCGCCTCCAGCGGCTATGACAACGAGGATCAGGCCGATCGCCAGCATGGTGGACCTCCTGTGAGCCGAGCTCGGAACGCGCCGTCGCGCCGCCCCGACTCTACTGCCGCGCGACGCCTGTGGGCCTTACTCAAGCAGAGGTACCGGGAGATCTCCAGGAGCTGGACCGGCTGCGGCCACGGTGAGCTCCAACAGCCGGATCGCCCCTGCCTTGTCCAGTGGTTCGTTCCCGTTCCCGCATTTCGGGGACTGGACGCACGACGGGCATCCGGCAAGGCACGCGCAGGCGGCGATGGCGTCGCGGGTGCCACCGAGCCAGCTGCGCACCGCGTCGAACCCGCGCTCGGCAAAACCCGCACCACCCGGGTGCCCGTCGTAGATGAGGATCGTCGGCAGACCTGTATCGGGGTGAAGAGCCGTGGAGACCCCTCCGACGTCCCAGCGGTCTGACGTCGCGACGAGCGGAAGCATCCCGATGGCTGCGTGTTCGGCGGCATGGGCCGCACCGGGGATGTCCACCTCAGCGACGCCGACCGCCGCGAGGACCTCCGGCGGGATGGTCCACCACACCGCCTTGGTCGACAGCGTGCGGACCGGCAGGTCGAGCGGGTGCTCGCCGAGGACCTCCCCGGTGGGCAGACGCCGCAAGAACGAGGTCACCCGGCGGTGGACCTCGACCGGCCCGAAGGAACACCGCAGACTGCCCCAGTCCTGGGATCGCTCCACGCCCACGATGTCAAAGGCACTCACGGACCTGGCCTGGGTCGACCACCCGGGGTCACCCGCCACGACGAGGGCCGAGGCGTTCGCCAGGTCGAGCTCGGTGACGACGTAGGTCTCACCCTGGTGGAGGTAGACCGCTCCCGCATGGACGGCCGAGTGGGCACGGGCGTCGTCGACGGTGCCGAGCACCCGGCCGGTCCGTTGCTCGACGATCCGGACCGTCTCACCCGAACCCCGCAGCGAGACGTGGTCGCTCGCGCGGTCGGATCGACCCCAGAACCACCCGCGCGGTCGGCGGCGCAGGACTCCTCTCGCGACGAGCGAGTCCAGGAGCGGCACCATGGTCAAACCGAACATGGCCGTGTCCTCCTCGGTCACGTGCAGCTCGGCCGCGGCGGCTGCGAGGTGGGGACCGAGGACGTGGGGGTTCTCCGGGTCGAGGACCGCAGCCTCGACCGGAGCGTCGAAGATGGCCTGGGGATGGTGGACGAGATAGGTATCGAGCGGGTCGTCGGCGGCGACGAGGATGGCGAGCGACTCACTCCCCGCGCGCCCCGCGCGACCAGCCTGCTGCCACAACGACGCGCGCGTGCCGGGCCACCCCGCAAGCAGCACCGCATCGAGCCCGCTGACGTCGATGCCGAGCTCAAGGGCGTTCGTCGCGGCAAGACCGACGAGCCGACCACTGCGCAGCGAGCGTTCGAGCTCCCGGCGCTCCTCCGGAAGATACCCGCCACGGTATGCCGCAACGGCACCTTCCAGGCTCGGGTCCACCTCGCGCAGGTGGTTGCGGGCGGCAGCGGCGACGACCTCGACCCCGCTCCTCGAGCGGGCGAACGCGACGGTCTGGACGCCCTGGACAACGAGGTCCGCGAGCAGGTCCGCCGACTCGGCCACCGCGCTGCGCCGGCGCAGCAACGCGCCGTCGACGCCTCGTCCGGCGAGCATCCCGGGCTCCCACAGCCCGAAGGTCATCGCCGCCCGAGGTGAGCCGTCCCGGGTGACCGGCCGGACCGGCATACCGATGAGTCGCCCGGCGTGGACCGCCGGGTCGGCGACCGTGGCCGAGGCGAGGACGAATGTGGGGGAGGAGCGGTAGCGCGCCGCGACCCGGCGCAGCCGCCGCAGGAGCAGTGCCAGGTGGGTGCCGAACACCCCTCGGTAGACGTGGCACTCGTCGAGGACGACGTAGCGCAGGGCGCGCAGGAACGGTGCCCAGTGATCGTGACCCGGCAGGAGCGAGTGGTGGACGAGGTCGGGGTTGGTCAGGACGTAGTTGGCGTGGTCCCGGATCCAGCGGCGCTCCTCGCTCGGGGTGTCACCGTCGTAGGCCGCAGGCCGCAGACCAGGAACCGCGAGGGCCTCGAGGCGGCTCAGCTGGTCCTGGGCGAGGGCCTTGGTGGGCGAGAGGTAGAGGGCCGTGGCGCCGCGTCCAGTGGGCGACCCCGACCCGTCAACCACGTCCGAGACCACCGGGAGGAGGTAGCCCAGGGACTTCCCGGACGCTGTACCCGTCGACAGGACGACGTGCTCCCCGGCGTGCGCAGCGTCCGCTGCCTCCCGCTGGTGGCTCCACAGGCGCGACACCCCCGACTGGGTCAGGGCGGCATACAGGCTCGGCGTGACCCAGTCCGGCCAGTCGGCGAGCACGGCCTCTCTCGCCGGCACCCGGTGGACGTGGGTGAGCCGTTGTGCCCGCTCACCACCGCTGAGCCCTCGCAGGAGCAGCTCGGGGGTCAGGGAGTCGCTGCGAGGCGCTCGAAGCGACTCGTCGGGGGGTTGGGACATCGCGGATACGGTACGTCGGGGGACTGACGCAGAGTAGGGTTTTTGAACAGTGAGCACGGTGCAGGGCCGTGCTCGGGCACCCGGGGGACAGGTAGGCACCGTGGATCTGGACATCGCGAGCTCGCAAAGTGGTAGCCATGCCGTGGTCCATGTCGCGGGCGAGATCGACGTCTACACCGCTCCTGCCCTGCGCGAGCGGCTCGACCAGGAGATCGAGCGCGGTCAGCACGACCTCGTCGTCGACCTCAGCGACGTCACCTTCATGGACTCGACGGGCCTCGGCGTCCTTGTCGGCCGGCTCAAGCTGATCCGGGTCCACGAGGGGGCCATGCGGCTCGTCTGTGCCCACGACCGCGTGCTCAAGGTCTTCACCATCACCGGTCTCGACAAGGTCTTCGAGATCTACCCCACGGTCGACGAGGCGCTCGCCGCAGCGGTGTGACCCGGGCAAGTCCTCCCGTCGTATCCCGGTCCCGGCCGATAACGTGGACGCCGTCACATTCTGGTTGGATTGGGGCCCGACCCGACCGGCAGGTAAGGTCACCCGCGACATCACCCGATTTTCTGGCGCCACCTCACGCTGTCCGGGTGAGCGAGCACCTCAAGGAGGAAGTGCAACATGCCGAATCTCGCCCCGGCCGCGACCACAGCGCTGGCCCTGGACGGCACCAACCTCGTGCTGGTCTACGCGGTCCTTGCCGTTGCGGTGGTCGCCCTCGTCATGGGCGTCTACTTCCGGCGTCAGGTCCTCGTCACAGACCCCGGCACCGAGAACATGCAAACCATCGGAGCAGCAGTCGAGGAGGGCGCTCAGGCCTACCTCGCCCGCCAGTTCAAGACTCTCAGCGTCTTCGTCATCCTGGTCTTCGGCCTGCTGTTCCTCCTCCCCGCTGACACCTTCGGCATCAAGCTGGGGCGGTCGGTGTTCTTCATCGTCGGTGCGGTGTTCTCCGCCGCGATCGGCTACTTCGGAATGTCGCTGGCGGTCAAGGCCAACGTCCGCGTCGCCTCCGCCGCGCGCCTGGGTGACCGCGACCTCGGCATGCGGATCGCCTTCCGCACCGGGGGGACCGTCGGCATGGCGACCGTGGGCCTCGGTCTGCTCGGTGCCTCGATCGTGGTCCTCGTCTACAAGGGCGACGCTCCCAAGGTCCTCGAGGGCTTCGGATTCGGCGCCGCCCTGCTCGCCATGTTCATGCGCGTCGGAGGCGGTATCTTCACCAAAGCCGCTGACGTCGGCGCCGACCTCGTCGGCAAGGTGGAGGCCGGCATACCGGAGGACGACCCGCGCAACGCCGCGACGATCGCCGACAACGTCGGCGACAACGTCGGCGACTGCGCGGGCATGGCGGCGGACCTCTTCGAGTCATACGCCGTGATGCTCGTCGCCGCGCTCATCCTCGGCGTCGCCGCCCTCGGCACCCAGGGGCTCGTCTTCCCGCTGCTTATCCCCGCCATCGGCGCCGTCACCGCGATCATCGGCGTCTTCATCACTCGGGTGAAGCCCGGACAGAACGCCCTCAAGGCGATCAACAACGGGTTCTACGTCTCCGCCGCCATCTCCGCCGTCCTCAGCGTCGGCGCCGTCTTCCTCTACCTCAACCCGACCGTCCCGCAGGTCGTGGACGCAGCCAGCCAGACGATCACCTCACCCGCCATCGATGGCCTGCGCATCCGGGCCTCGGTCGCCGTCATCATCGGCATCGTGCTGGCCGGCGTCATCCTCTGGCTCACTGGCCACTTCACCGGCACCGACAAGCGTCCGACCATGGATGTCGCCCGCACGTCGCTGACGGGTGCGGCGACCGTCGTCCTCGCCGGCATCGGGGTCGGGCTCGAGTCGGCGGTCTACACGGCCGTGATCATCGGAGCGGCCGTCTACGGGGCCTTCCTGCTCGGTGGTGGCTCCATCGGGCTGTCCCTCTTCCTCGTGGCCGTTGCTGGCACCGGTCTCCTGACCACGGTCGGTGTCATCGTCGCCATGGACACCTTCGGACCGGTTTCCGACAACGCCCAGGGCATCGCCGAGATGTCCGGAGACGTCGACGGCGAAGGCGCCCAGATCCTCACGGACCTCGACGCCGTCGGCAACACCACGAAGGCGATCACCAAGGGCATTGCCATCGCCACGGCGGTGCTCGCCGCGACTGCCCTCTTCGGGTCGTTCACCGACGCCTGGAGGACCGCCGTCTCGGCTCTCGTCGCGGGCAACAAGGTCACCGAAGAGCCCTCGGCCTTCTCCCAGGCGACGCTGTCCACGGACATCGTCAGCCCGAACGTCCTCGTCGGCGCGCTGCTCGGCGCGGCGGTCGTCTTCCTCTTCTCCGGCCTGGCGATCAATGCGGTCACCCGCGCCGCGGGGGCCATCGTCTTCGAGGTTCGTCGCCAGTTCCGCGACCACCCCGGGATCATGGACTACACCGAGAAGCCCGACTACGCCCGCGTGGTCGACATCTGCACCAAGGACTCGCTGCGCGAGCTGACCACGCCCGGCCTTCTCGCGGCGCTGACACCGGTCGTCATCGGCTTCGGTCTCGGAATCGGCGCCCTCGCCGGCTTCCTCGCCGGCGCCATCTCCACCGGCTGCCTCATGGCCGTGTTCCTCGCGAACTCCGGCGGGTCGTGGGACAACGCGAAGAAGATCGTCGAGGACGGCCACCACGGCGGCAAGGGCACCGAGGCCCACGCCGCCACGGTCATCGGTGACACGGTCGGCGACCCGTTCAAGGACACCGCCGGCCCGGCAATCAACCCGCTCATCAAGGTCATGAACCTCGTCTCGGTGCTTATCGCCCCGGCGATCATCACCTTGACGTTCACAACCGGCACGAGCCCGGTCGTCCGCTACGGAATCGCCCTGGTCGCGCTGGCGATCATCGTCACTGCGGTCGCCGTCTCGAGGTCCCGCGACATCGCCATCGGCGGCGACGACGACGAGGATCCGACCGAGGGCGAACTGCCGACCGCGCCGCCGGCGGAAGGGTCCGTCGAGCTGTCGAAACCGGTCGCCGACTCCCCTAGGGGGCCGCGGGTGGGGAATGACAACGACCCCGTCGACGACCCTGAGCGGACGAGCGTCTGACACCGCTCGAGCGCTGAGCACCCCCGGTGAGGGGCCGCCCCGACGGGCGGCCCCTCACCCGTGTTTCAAAGCCCGTTTCGTCCAGAGCCCGTTGCGTTCAAAGCCCGTTGCGTCCGGCCCGTCGGTGGCTGGGGCGACCGGGTTGCCGGACGCAACCGACTGGAGGGGCGCCGCAGCGCGTGAGGTGAGGGCACGGCATACCCTCGGGCCCGTGAGTGCCACTCCCGTCGTCGACCGAGTGCTCCTGGCGGCACTGCGGGCGGACCTGACCGCGGCCGACTTCACCGTCGATGCGGTGGCGACCAGGCTCGGGTCTGTCGCCGTGGCGGCCCTGCGCCGCGAGCAGGCCCTTCCGGCCGAGCTCGCGACGCGTGGGCGCCGCGACCCGCTCTCCGTCCTGGTCCGCCTGCTCACCCTCGGTCGCCCCGTCGGCGTGGGCGAGGTCGACACCGCCCTGCCGACGCTCGGCACCAACGGGTTGCTCCGTCTGGGGCTCGCGACGCGGGAGGGCGGGCAGGTCACGGCGACCTGCGACCTGAGGCCGCACGCCGACGAGTCCCGCGGATGGTGGGTCGCCTCCGACCTGTCGGAGATCGAGACGGGGCAGGCCCTCCATGAGGACCACGTCCTCGGCATCGGCGGGGCCTCGATGACGTTGGCGGCGTGGACCATCCGTCGGAAGGTCGACCGCGCCCTGGACCTTGGTACGGGGTGCGGTGTCCAGGCGCTTCACCTCGCCGACCACTGCCGCAACATCGTCGCGACCGACGTCTCGGAGCGCGCTCTGCACTACGGCCGGTTCAACGCGGCCCTGGCCGACGTCGAGGTGGACCTGCGCCACGGCGACCTCCTCGAGCCGGTGTCGGGCGAGCGGTTCGACCTGGTCGTCAGCAACCCTCCGTTCGTCATCACGCCACGGGCCGCGGGCGTGCCGCGCTTCGAGTACCGCGACGGCGGCCTTGTCGGCGACGACGTCGTGCAGCGGCTCGTCCGCACGGTCGGCGACCACCTCGAGCCCGGCGGCGTGGCGCAGCTCCTCGGCAACTGGGAGATCCGGGCCGGCGCCACCTGGCAGGACCGGTGGCGGGAGTGGCTCACCGGCAGCGAGCTCGACGCCTGGGTCATCCAGCGCGAGGTCCAGGACCCCGCAGAGTATGCCGAGCTGTGGGCCCGTGACGGCGGGTCCGGCCCGGGGGTGGACGGCTTCGAGCAGCTGTATGCCGTGTGGCTGGCGGACTTCGCGGCGCGCGACGTCACGAGCATCGGCTTCGGGGTGGTCACCCTCCAAAGGCCGGGGAGCGAGCGGGCTCCGTGGGTCGACCTCGTCGAGGCGCCCGGGCCGGTCGGTCCGGCGATGGGCGAGGTGATGGAGGCGGGGTTGGCGGCCCGTACGTGGCTGGCTGAGCGGGGGGAGGCGGGGCTGCTCGACACCGCGTGGCGGTGCGCGGCCGATGTCACCGAGGAACGGCACACCCGCCCTGGCGCCGAGGACCCGGGCGTCATCATGGTCCGCCAGGGTGGCGGGCTGCGTCGCTCCGTTCGGGTCGACACGGTCACCGCCGGCCTCGTCAGCGTCTGCGACGGCTCGCTCACGGCACGCCAGGCGCTCGAGGCGATCGCGATCCTGCTCGACCTCGAGGCGACGGCGGTTGTCGCGGCCGCACTGCCGACGATGCGCGACCTCGTCGTCGACGGGCTCCTCGTCCGCGGCTGAGTCCCGAGGGCTGCGTCCGGCGGCGTTCCCCACTGCGTCCGGCGACTCGGCGCTCCCGGCGACCGACCTGCCGGACGCAGTCGCTCAGAGGCCCCGCTCAGGGAAGGGTCCACCGTGGACGGGTGCCCGTGGAGTGCCGTCTTCGACGACTTGTGAGTGAGCGCTCACTCATCTATCCTCTGGTCATGCCACCGCGTGCCAGAGCCCTCCCGCCGACCGAGCGCCGCGCCGCCCTCGTCGACTCGGCGCTCGCCCTGATCCGCGAGCGCGGAGCGGTGCCGAGCACCAAGGAGATTGCCGAGGCGTCAGGTGTTGCCGAGGGGACGATCTTCCGGGCGTTCGACACCAAGGACCAGCTGATCCACGAGGTCATTGCGGTGACCTTCTGCCCCGCCCCGTTGCTCCGCCGGCTGCGCGAGGTCGACCTCGGGCTGCCCCTGCGAGAACGGTTGGTCGCGACGGTCGCCATCTTCCAGCAGCGGTTCACGGAGATGTTCGACCTCATGGTCGGTCTCCGGCTCTCTGCCCCACCGACCGCCGGGATGGCCGGTCACGAGGCGTGCACGCCGGAGGCCGGTCATGTCCCACACGGCGCCGCGAGCAAGGCGGGCGGGTGCTCTGCGGCGTCCCGCTCCCACGACATGGACCGGGGCGAGGCGGTCGAGACGGTGGTCGCCATCATCGAGCCCGACGCCGACCTGTTGACCTGTTCCCCGCGCGACCTCGCCCGCTACCTGCGGCTGCTCACCTTCTCGGGCAGCCACCCGCTCGTCGCCCAGGGTGAGCTGCTTCGGCCCGAGACCATCGTCGACGTCGTGCTCAGCGGTGCGCTCGACCCCACGCCCGCCGCGCGACGGCGAGCGGGCGGCATACCCACCCCGCGAGGGGCCCGCCCCAGCCGCCCCAGGAAGGCACGCTGATGCTGCTGCGGATCGTTCGCACCCACCTGGCTCCCTACAGGGGCCAGCTGACGCTCATTCTCATCCTCCAGCTCGCGGGGACCATCGCGTCGCTCTACCTGCCGAGCCTCAACGCCGACATCATCGACCGGGGCGTCGCCCGGGGCGACACGGCCTACATTTTCAGCACGGGCGGGTGGATGCTCGCCGTCAGCCTCGTCCAGATCGTCGCGACCGTGGCCGCCGTCTACCTCGGCGCCCGTGTCTCGATGAGCCTGGGACGCGACCTGCGCAGCGCGATCTTCCACCGGGTCGCGGAGTTCTCCGCCCAGGAGGTGTCGAGGTTCGGTGCGCCGACACTGATCTCGCGCAACACCAACGACGTGACACAGGTCCAGATGGTCGTCTTCATGGCCCTGGCGCTGATGGTCGCCGCCCCGATCAGCATGGTGGGCGGCATCTTCATGGCGCTGAGGCAGGACGTCGGGCTGTCCTGGCTCGTCGCGGTGGCCGTGCCCCTCCTGGCCGTCGCCGTCTACCTCGTCATCCGCCGGATGATCCCCCAGTTCCGGACCATGCAGACCTCGGTCGACAGCGTCAACCGGATCATGCGCGAGCAGATCACGGGCATCCGGGTCGTCCGGGCGTTCGTTCGCGAGGACTTCGAGGAGGAGCGCTTCGCCGTGGCGAACACGACGCTCACCGGCACGGCACTGGCCGTCGGGCGGCTCCAGGCCCTGATCTTCCCGATCGTCATGATCATCCTCAACGCGTCCACGGTCGGCGTCCTGTGGTTCGGGGCGAGCCGGGTGAACAGCGGCGCGATGGAGATCGGGTCGCTCACAGCCTTCATGGCCTACCTCGTCCAGATCCTCATCGCGGTGATGATGGCGACCTTCATGTCGATGATGATCCCGCGCGCGTCGGTGTCGGCCGAACGCATCGGCGAGGTGCTGGACACTGCGTCCTCGGTGGCCGAGCCAGCCCACCCCGTCACGTCGCTCTCACCGCTCTCCGAAGTCGTCTTCGACAGGGTCGACTTCCACTACCCCGGTGCGGAGGTGCCTGTCCTGGACGAGGTCTCGTTCACCGCCAAGGCCGGGCAGACGACCGCGATCATCGGCAGCACCGGCGCCGGCAAGACGACGCTGGTCAACCTCGTGCCGCGCCTGTTCGACGTCACGGGCGGCTCCGTGACCGTCGGCGGGGTGGACGTGCGCGAGGCCGAGCTTGACACGCTCTGGTCGCGCATCGGGCTCATCCCGCAGCACCCTTACCTGTTCACCGGCACCGTCGCGAGCAACCTGCGCTACGGCAACCCCGAGGCGACGGACGAGCAGCTGTGGGAGACCCTGCGCATCGCCCAGGCACGAGACTTCGTCGAGCAGATGGCGCAGGGGCTGGAGTCGCCGATCAGCCAGGGTGGCACCAACGTCTCGGGCGGTCAGCGCCAGCGGCTCGCCATCGCCCGTGCCCTCGTCCGCCAACCGCAGGTCTTCCTCTTCGACGACTCGTTCTCGGCGCTCGACCTCACGACGGACGCCCGGGTGCGGGCCGCCCTGAGACCCGTGACGAGGGACGCCACGGTGATCATCGTCGCCCAGCGGGTGTCCACGATCATCGACGCCGACCACATCGTCGTCCTCGACGACGGCCGGGTCGTCGGCCAGGGGCGACACGGCGAGCTCCTCGACACGTGTGGGACCTATCAGGAGATCGTCGAGTCCCAGCGATCGGCAGAGGAGGCGGCAGCATGAGCGAGGAAGGCGTCAAGAGCGCTGAGGAGAAGGCGGCGGAGGCCCGCCGCGGACCCGGTGGGTCCGCCCTGTCTCGGCGCGGACCGATGTCCATGGGTATGCCGGGTGAGAAGTCCCAGAGCTTCGGCCCGTCAGCGAAGCGGCTGATGGCTCGACTTCGGCCGGAACGTCGCCTCGTGGTCCTCGTCGTCGTCCTGTCCGTCCTGAGCGTGGTGCTCAGCGCCGTGGGGCCGAAGATCCTCGGCCACGCGACGAACCTCATCTTCGAGGGCTTCTTCGGTTCGAAGCTGCCGGCCGGCGCCACGAAGGAAGGCGTCATCGCCGGGCTGCGCAACAGTGGTCAGGCCCAGCTAGCCGACCTGCTCTCCGGAATGAATGTCATCCCGGGTGTGGGCATCGACTTCACGGCACTGGCCCACGTCCTCCTCCTCGTCCTGGGGCTGTACGTCCTGGCGGCGTTCCTGCAGTGGCTCTCCGGTTGGCTGCTGGCTTCCGTCGTCCAGCGCACGGTGTACCGGCTGCGCTCTGATGTCGAGGCCAAGCTCAACCGCCTGCCGTTGCCCTACTTCGACGGCCAGCCCCGCGGCGAGCTGCTCAGCCGGGTCACCAACGATGTCGACAACGTCCAGACCAGCCTCCAGCAGACGCTGAGCCAGTTGTTGACCTCGCTGCTCACCGTCGTCGCCATGGTCGCGATGATGTTCAGCATCTCGTGGGTTCTCGCGCTCATCGCCCTGGTGACGATCCCCATCTCCATGCTCCTCACGACGATGATCGCCAAACGCTCCCAGAAGCTCTTCGTCCAGCAGTGGCAGCACACGGGCCAGCTCAACGGGATCATCGAGGAGACCTTCACCGGCCATGGCCTGGTCAAGGTCTTCGGACGCCAGAAGGAGTCGCAGGAGGCGTTCAAGGCCAAGAACGACGATCTTTACCGGGCGGCGTTCGGCGCCCAGTTCATCAGCGGCATCATCATGCCGGCGATGATGTTCATCGGGAACCTCAACTACGTCGTCATCGCCGTCCTCGGAGGCCTACGGGTCGCGAGCGGCACGATGACCCTCGGTGACGTCCAGGCGTTCATCCAGTACTCCCGCCAGTTCACCCAGCCGCTGACCCAGGTCGCGTCGATGGCCAACCTCCTCCAGTCCGGCGTCGCGTCGGCGGAGCGGGTGTTCGACGTCCTCGACGCCCCCGAGCAGCGGCCGGATTCGGCCGCACCCCTGCGGATCCAGGACTCGCGCGGTCGGGTGCAGCTCGAGCAGGTCACCTTTTCCTACACCGCCCACCAGTCGCTCATCGACAACCTCGACCTCGTCGTGGAGCCCGGCCAGACCGTGGCCATCGTCGGGCCGACCGGCGCGGGCAAGACGACGCTCGTCAACATCATCATGCGCTTCTACGAGCTGAGCTCCGGCCGGGTCACCCTCGACGGCGTGGACATCACGGAGATGACCCGGCACGACCTGCGCTCGCGGATCGGCATGGTGCTCCAGGACACCTGGCTCTTTGCCGGCACGATCAGGGAAAACATCGCCTACTCCCGCCCCGACGCGACGGAGGCGGAGGTCATGGAGGCCGCCCGGGCCACCTACGTCGACCGCTTCGTCCACTCGCTACCCGACGGCTACGACACGGTGCTCGACGCCGAGGCAGGGAACATCAGTGCTGGTGAGAAGCAGCTCATCACCATCGCGCGGGCCTTCCTCGCCGCACCCGAGCTGCTCATCCTCGACGAGGCGACGAGCTCGGTCGACACCCGCACGGAGCTGTTGGTCCAGCAGGCCATGGCGGCACTGCGCAGCGACCGGACGAGCTTCGTCATCGCCCACCGGCTGTCGACGATCCGCGACGCGCACGTCATCCTCGTCATGGAGCACGGGCAGATCGTCGAGAAGGGCTCGCACGCCGAGCTGCTGGAGCAGGACGGCGCCTACGCACGCCTCTACGCGTCCCAGTTCAGCGGCGCCGCAACGGAGCTCGATGCTGACCTGGCGCACGCGCCGGAAGGTCCGGTCCTGGCAGGGGCCCGCCTGGCCAAGCGCCCTTGACTGTCCCCTGACCGCGGCTGACGGGGGTATGCCGGATGGTCAGCACCCGGCATACCGGCGGGGGAGGGAACCCTCTACGTCGTCGGACTGAGCACCGGCTCTCTTCTCGCGGCAGGTCTGACCCTGGGGCTGGTCTATCCATGGGGTGAGGTGTCCCGTCCGGCCTGCCCCGGTCGGTCGCAGACGCGTTCCACTCTGGCTCCCGGTCGTGCTGGCCGTGCCGGGCGCTCCCTCTTCGTGGCGTGGTTGGTGTGGATGAGCATCCGCAGCTGGGCCCAGGTGAGCGGGTTCGCCGACCAAAAGGGACCAGGATGGGCGCTGCTCATGGCTACCTGCTACGCCCCGGCCGCTCTCTGGCCCGCGTTGCCGCTCGCTGTGACCGTGGCATACGTCCGACATCGGCGGTCGTGACCAGCGTCGGCTCACACACCGAAACGTGAGGGTGTGCCGGGCGGCCGCCAGCCGGCGTACCGCCCACCGCGTCGGGTCGCCGACGCGCCCCGGTAGCCGTCCTTGTCTTGACTCGTTCCAGATCTTCTGGTGAAGTGGGTCCGATGACGGCATCGGTTCAGCAACGCTTGCGGGCAGTCGGCCTCCGGGTCACCGCACCGCGCGAGGCGGTGCTAGAGGTGCTCGAGTCCGCTCAGGGCCCGGGCGAGCACCTGCCCGTGGCGACCATCGCGCAGCGGGCCCGGCAGGTCCTCGGCTCGCTTTCCACCCAGGCCGTCTACGACTGCCTCGAGGTGTTCACGGCCGCCGGCCTGGCCCGGCGGATCGAGCCTGCGGGACACCCGGCGCGCTACGAGGGTCGGGTGGGGGACAACCACCACCACCTCGTCTGTCGCGGCTGCGGCACGACCACGGACGTCGACTGCGTCATCGGCCGGGCGCCGTGCCTGAGCGTCGTCGCGCCTGCCGGGTTCGTCGTGGACGAGGCCGAGGTGACCTTCTGGGGCTACTGCGAGAGCTGTCAGCCTGTCCTGACGTGACCATCCCTTCATACCAACGACCCACCCGCCCGAACACCGCATCCACCGAGAGGAACGCGTCATGACCGACGTCGCCAGCAAGCCCCCCGAGCCGAGCGAGCAGGACCGCGCCGTCCTGACCAACCGCCAGGGCCACCCCGTCTTCGACAACCAGAACCAGCGCACCATCGGCGCCCGCGGTCCAGCGACTCTGGAGAACTACCAGTTCCTGGAGAAGATCAGCCACTTCGACCGCGAGCGGATCCCGGAGCGGGTCGTCCATGCCCGCGGCACCACCGCGTTCGGCTACTTCGAGGCCTACGGCAGGTGCGGCGACCAGCCGATCTCGGGGCTGACTCGGGCCGGGCTCTTCCAGGACGAGGGCAAGCGCACCGACGTCGCCGTCCGGTTCTCGACCGTCGCCGGTGGGCGTGACTCTTCCGAGGTCGCCCGCGACCCGCGGGGCTTTGCCGTGAAGTTCTACACCGAGGACGGCAACTGGGACCTGGTCGGCAACAACCTCGGGGTCTTCTTCATCCGCGACGCCATCAAGTTCCCCGACTTCATCCACTCCCAGAAGCCCGACCCCGTGACGTTCGAGCGCCAGGACCCTAACCGGGTGTTCGACTTCATCAGCCAGTCGCCCGAGGCCCTGCACATGATCACCCTGGTCTTCGGGCCACGGGGCATCCCCGCGAGCTACCGCACCCAGCAGGGCTTCGGCGTCAACACCTACAAGTGGGTGGGCGCCCAGGGCGAGACCAAGCTCGTGAAGTACCACTGGCTGCCGAAGCAGGGCGTCGCGTCGCTGACCGCCGAGGAGGCGGCGAAGATCCAGGGAACGGACCTTGGCTCGCACACCCGGGACCTGTACGCCGCCTTCGACCGTGGGGACTTCCCGGAGTGGGAGCTGTGCGTCCAGCTCATGGACGACCACGACCACCCGGAGCTCGACTTCGACCCCCTGGACGACACGAAGGTCTGGCCAGAGGAGAGCGTCCCCCTGCACGCGGTCGGCCGGATGGTGCTGGACCGGGCACCGGAGAACATCTTCGCCGAGAACGAGCAGATCGCCTTCGGCACCGGCGTGCTCGTCGACGGCCTGGACTTCTCCGACGACAAGATGCTCGTAGGACGGACCTTCTCCTACAGCGACACCCAGCGCCACCGGGTGGGCCCGAACTATCTCCAGCTGCCCGTCAACCAGCCCAAGAACGTCCGCGTGTCCACCAACCAGCGGGACGGCCAGATGGCGTATGCCGTGGACCTGGGGGACGGTCAGAACCCGCACGTCAACTACGAGCCGTCGATCCTCGGCGGGCTGCGCGAGGCGGAGTATGCCACCCGCGACGACCAGGGACCGGAGGTCACCGGGCGGCTGACCCGGAAGCGGATCCCGCGGACCAACGACTACCAGCAGGCCGGTGAGCGCTACCTCCTGTCGGAGCAGTGGGAGAAGGACGACCTGGTCGGGAACCTCGTCGGGGCCCTGAGCCAGTGCGACCGACCGATCCAGGAACGGATGGTCTGGCACTGGCTGCTCTGCGAGGACGAGCTCGGCCAGCGCGTCGGTGAGGGACTCGGCATCAGCGCCGACGACGTCCGCCACCTGGAGCCGCTGGCGAGCCAGACCCTGGACGAGCAGGAGCAGCAGCGGCTGGCCAACCTCGGCAAGAACGGGCCCCGTGACGTCTCCGGCCTGACGATGACGCACTGCGTCCCGAACGAGCGGGCAGCGGCCCCGAGGTCCTGAGCGCCGGCGCGAGGCCCCGCCGCCGGGTGGGGCCTCGTGCTCTCTGGCGGGGTCTGCACCAATATCGAGCGTCGCGTCAACGAGGGGCGCGCCGCGCAGACGACGTTACCTCGGCTCAGCGGGCGGGCTGGGCGCTCTCGGACACGGCGGCCGCGGAGCCTGCCCAGTCCGCGGAGTCTGGCCGGTCCGCCTGGTCCACGGTCTCCGGCGCAGACGGCGAGGCGTCCGCCCGGACCTGGGGCATGAACAAGGCGGCCAGGACGGTCAGCACCGCGGCGACGAGCACGGCCACGAACACCGCAGCAGCTCCGGAGGTCAGCGCCCGCGGGTTGGACTCGCCACCGCTCGAGGCGATGATGCCGTTGGCGACCGCCCCGAAGACGGCGATGCCGACCGCACTGCCGATCGAGCGGGCGAACAAGTTCGTGCCCGTCACGACCCCGCGCTGGTCCCATTCGACGCTGGCCTGTGCGGCGATGAGGCTCGGGCTCGCCACGAGCCCCATGCCCAGGCCAATGACGAAGCAGCTCACGGCCACGAGAGGAAGCGTGGGGGTGTGGGCGAACACCGCCAGCAGCCCGGCGCCCAGCACGGCGAAGACCATGCCGACGAGCACCGTCGGCCGGAACCCGTAACGCAGGTAGAGCAGCCGCCCGGAGAACGTCGCCGCCAGCGGCCAGCCGAGGGTCAGCGCGGCGAGAGCGAGTCCGGCCACGATCGGCGGGGAGCCGAGGGAGCTCTCCAGGTAGGTCGGGACGTAGGACGTCAGCCCGATGAGGATCCCGCCGACGCCCAGCGAGAGCAGGCTCGTCGTGAGCAGCAGCCTTCGGCTGAGGACCCACAACGGCAGCACGGGCTCGGCCGCTCGGCGCTCGACGAGGACGAACCCCAGCAGCAGGGCGGCACCGGTTACGAAGACCACCAGGCTGGCCGGCGAGCTCCACGCCCACGACTGGCCGCCCTCGAGCACGCCGAGGATGATGAGCGTCATGGACACGGTCAGCAGGACGGCCCCGGCGTAGTCGACCCGGTGGCGGCGCCGCTCGATCCGCTCGGAGAAGTTGCGGACGAGGAGGAAACCGGCGAGCAGGCAGAGCGGCACGTTGACGAAGAAGATCCAGCGCCAGGCGTGCAGCTGCGAGAAGATGCCACCCAGCGTCGGTCCGACGACCGAGGAGACCGCCCAGACGCTCGCGAGGTAGCCCTGGACGCGCGCTCGCTCCGCGACGGAGTAGATGTCGCCGGCGATGGTGATCGCCATGGGCTGCACGGCCCCGGCGCCGATGCCCTGGACCGCGCGGAAGGCGATGAGCGCCGGCATGCTCCAGGCGAAGCCACACATCACCGAGCCGGCCATGAACAGCCCGACGCCGAGCAGGATCAGGGGTTTGCGGCCCACGGTGTCGGCGAGCTTGGCATAGACCGGGACGGTGACGGCCTGGGCCAGGAGGTAGACGGAGAACAGCCAGGGGAACTGCGAGAAGCCGCCGAGGTCTTTGACGATGGAGGGCACGGCCGTCGCCAGGATCGTCGAGTCGATGGCGATCAGGCCGGTCGAGACCATGAGGGCGATGAGGATCGGGCCTCGCTCCGACCGCAGCCCGACACCGCTGTCCGCCACGTCACTCCTCCCGGGCAGGCCGTCTGCACGTCACGGGGTTCTCAATACCCCCATGGTGCAAATCATTCCCGGCCGTGGACAGGGAGGGGTCAGCCCAGCTGCCAGGAGCGCTTCGAGAGGCCGAACCAGAAGCCGTCGATGACGCTCCTGCTTGCGGTCCCGGTCGAGGCATAGGCGGCGCCGAGCGCCACAAACAGCGGCGCGAAGTGCTCGGTCCGCGGGTGGGCGACCTGGGCGGCCGGCGCCTTGTCGAGGAAGTCCAGCAGCGCGTCGACGTCCTGCTGCTCCATGGCCTCCTTGGCCCACGCGTCGAACTCCCGGGACCACCCGGCGGCGTCGTGGTCGGCGCCGAGGGCGGGGTCGAAGGCGCGCAGGTTGTGCGTCGTGAAGCCGGAGCCGACGATGAGCGCGCCCTGGTCGCGCAGCGGGGCCAGCTTCTGGCCGATGCCGAACAACGAGCGCGGGTCGAGGGTCGGCATCGACATCTGGAGCACTGGCACGTCGGCCTCGGGGAACATCTCGACCAGCGGCACATAGGCGCCGTGGTCCAGCCCTCGCGACTCGTCACGGTGCACCGGGAGGCCGGGAGCGGAGACGAGCCTGGTCACGTCGTCGGCGAGCTGAGGTGCACCCGGAGCGGCATACGTGACGTCGTAGTAGCGCTGGGGAAAGCCCCAGAAGTCGTACTTGAGGGGTGCGCCCGTGGTGGACGAGAGAGTCAGCGGTGCCTCCTCCCAGTGAGCGGAGACGATGAGGACGCAGGTCGGCCGAGGCAGCTCGGCTGACCACGCCGACAGCTCGGCGGTCCACGTCGCGTCGTCGGCCAGGGAGGGTGCCCCGTGGCTGAGGTAGAGGACCGGTGTCGTGGCCATGGGACGAGGTTAGCCCGTTCTAGTTCAACATTCAATCAAATGCCACATCCGGCACCGGTACGTCCGATCGGCAGGGAAGGCGTTACGGTGGCCCTCGCGACCCACGTCCGAGCAGCGACGATTCCGCTGCACGTGGGGCCGGAGAGACATGAGGTATGCCGTGGCTGCAGGCAAGGGGCGCAAGCTCGTCATCGTCGAGTCGCCCGCCAAGGCGAAGACCATCGCCGGATACCTCGGAGGCGACTTCGACGTCGAGGCCTCGGTCGGCCACATCCGTGACCTGCCGAACCCGTCGGAGCTGCCTGCCGAGATGAAGAAGGGCCCGTTCGGCAAGTTCGCCATCGACGTGGACAACGGCTTCGAGGCCTACTACGTCGTCGACACGGACAAGCGCAAGAAGGTGGCCGAGCTCAAGCGCCTCCTCAAGGACGCCGACGAGCTCTACCTCGCCACCGACGAGGACCGCGAGGGGGAGGCCATCGCCTGGCACCTCCTCGAGACCCTGAAGCCCCGAGTGCCGGTCAAAAGGATGGTCTTCCACGAGATCACCCGTGAGGCGATCCAGCGCGCCGTCGCGGACACCCGCGAGCTGGATACGCGCCTCGTCGACGCCCAGGAGACGCGCCGGATCCTCGACCGGCTCTACGGCTACGAGGTCTCTCCCGTGCTGTGGCGCAAGGTCCGGCAGGGTCTGTCCGCCGGCCGGGTCCAGTCCGTGGCGACCCGGATGGTCGTCGAGCGCGAGCGGGAGCGGATGGCGTTCGTCCGGGCGGGCTACTGGGACGTCGAGGGCGACTTCACGACCCGGACGAGCTCCGGCGGGGCGAACCCCGGTGACACCTTCACGGCCCGGCTCAGTGCCGTGGACGGCGAGCGGGTCGCGAGCGGCCGCGACTTCACGGACAGCGGCGTGCTCAAGCCCAAGTCGGTCGCCGTCCTCGACGAGGCCAGGGCGACCGCGATCGCTGCGGCCGTTCGCGAGGCGCCGGTCCGCGTGTCCGCCGTCCAGGAGAAGCCCTACACCCGCCGGCCCGCAGCGCCGTTCACCACCTCCACCCTCCAGCAGGAGGGCTCTCGCAAGCTGCGGCTCAGCTCGAAGAACGCGATGCGGGTCGCCCAGCGGCTCTACGAGAACGGCTACATCACCTACATGCGGACCGACTCGGTGACCCTCTCCGAGTCGGCGATCACCGCGGCCCGCAGCCAGGCCCGCGACCTCTACGGCGCGGAGTACGTGCCGCAGGAGCCGCGCCGCTACTCCGCCAAGGTCAAGAACGCCCAGGAGGCGCACGAGGCCATCCGTCCCGCCGGAGACCGCTTCCGCACTCCGGCGCAGGTCGCCGGCCAGCTGCGCGGCGACGAGTTCGCGCTCTACGAGCTGATCTGGAAGCGCACCATCGCCTCACAGATGGCCGACGCCCGGGGCTCGACCGCGACGGTCCGGCTGACCTCCGACCTCGAGGCGGTCCAGGACGCCGGAGCACGTCAGGTGGAGCTCACCGCCAGCGGCACCGTGATCACCTTCCGCGGCTTCCTCGCGGCATACGAGGAGGGCCGTGACGAGCAGGCCACCAAGAGACGCCGGGAGGTCGCCGAGGAGGAGCGTCGGCTGCCCAAGCTGGGCGAGGGGGTGCAGCTCGCGGTGCTGCGGGCGGACGCCGAAGGGCACGAGACTGTGCCGCCGCCGCGCTATACCGAGGCGACCCTCGTCAAAGCCATGGAGGAGAAGGGGATTGGGCGACCCTCCACGTACGCCGCGACGGTCGGCACGATCCAGGACCGCGGCTACGTCGGCACCCGGGGCAACGCGCTC
>JAABUW010003561.1_pt1 | contig 22107 bp, 24 predicted proteins | sample 5560081 | NCBI WGS metagenome assembly JAABUW01 (sample SAMN10711882, study PRJNA513363) | rock metagenome | isolation source: Antarctica rocks | place: Antarctica: Victoria Land, Knobhead sud
GATTTCCCCAGGAACCTGGCAAAGTCTGTGACCGTGGAATAGGTACTTGAGATGTTCACGAGAAGAATTTTGGAGGTTTCAACATGGCACGGCGGTAATGGTGTTCAGTTCGGTCAGGGTTGATTACTAGAAAGAATTGGGTTTTGGCAAGTCAAGAGGAACAGCTGTTAGATGGACGACTGAAGATCGAAAGAGCTTGCAGTATCGATAGTTATCGATTTTTCTCACAGCATTTCAATCGTGCTGCTTGTAGATATGATCCGTCATAAAGCCAGAAGTATCCCAAATCCGCACCCCACCTGAAATCGTACATAGATCCCTCCCCGGTCCCCCCCAATAAAAACAATGGCTTCACTTAAAGGCCCCGGCCAAGCTCAAATCCATGATGGTCAATACCCTCTACGATTGTCCTCCGACGCTTCCACTAATTCCCCCTCAATCGCACAGGCTCCAACCTTCGCGTCGCCATAGTCCACGCCCGATGGAACACCGCCATCATCTCCGCCCTTGTAGCGGGCGCCCGCAAGTCCCTAACCGCAGCGGGCGTCAAGGACTCCAATATCATCGTCCAAGATGTTCCGGGCAGCTATGAACTCCCTTTTGCCTGTCAAAGGTACTCCACCCGCTCCGCCGCTACAGAAAGCACAACCCCAACCCCCCCCCCCCCCCCCCAATTCTCTCCTACCAGAGAAACATCTCTCACAGCCCCTAACATCCCTCTTTCCCTACACGACAGAATCACCCACTCCTCCCAAAAATCCGCCTCCGTCTACAACCCTCTCGAACACGGCCTCTCGCCCCCCACCCCCTTCGACGCCATCATCGCCATCGGCGTTCTCATAAAAGGCGAAACCATGCACTTCGAATACATTGCCGACGCTACCTCTCACGGTCTGATGCGCGTGCAGCTGGATACGGGCGTCCCGGTGATTTTCGGGCTGCTGACGGTGCTGGATGAGGAGCAGGGGAAGGCGCGGGCGGGGTTGGTGGAAGGGGGGCATTGTCACGGGGAGGATTGGGGGAGTGCGGCGGTGGAGCTGGGGGTGAAGGGGAGGGTGTGGGGGGAGGGGAAGATGTGGTTGTGACAGGAGGGAGGGTGAGAGAGGGTTGTTGGGGGATGCGATGGTTCTGGATTTAGAGGATGTAAAGGGAGTGTCTGAACCCGTTATCCGGGAACGCTCTTCGCTATGGACTGAAAGGTATTATTACATCAACGCCGCTTGCAGATCTGCCCTACTCCTCCATCGTCTCCCCCTCAGCCGCCGTCGTCTCTTCTTCATCTTCACCCTCCATCGACTTCTTAGCGGCCTTTTCTGCCTCTTCCAGGATGTGCTTGGGCACCTCCTCGTGTCGTCCTTTCGTAGGGCCGTCGGCCGAGCTGATCCACGTCATTTCCAATTCGAAGTCTTTGTCTTTGCTGTCCTCGTGGGCGACGTAAATGATGCGCGCTGCCTCCTTGACACCAGCTTCGAGTGATAGGTTGCCGGATGCGAGGTCTAGCTTTTCAAGTTCGGCCTTGGCCGCTTGTCGGCCTTTTCCCGTCGCTGCACCATAGTATCCCTGTGTAGTCCACTCGTTAGTTCTGAGGGCAATGTATAGACGTACAGGAGAGACAACTCATACCCAGTATAAACCGCTAGGTTCAATCATGTATAGGCCGAGTCCACCTGCCTTTTTCCCCTTCACTTTGCCCCCTCCTCCTACTTTGGGTCCGGTACCCACTTGTCCATCAACCCCTAATTCACCTTCCGAGTCCCAGCCGCCAACGATAGCCGTCATACCAAATGGTCTCACGCTAGAGTATAATGTGTATGCTTGCACGTAGCTGCCAAGTCTGCTAGCAAGAGCGGCGATAGGTATGGGGCCTTTATACGTTGACCGCCATGAGGATGCCTCGTCGCGTGCTCGTGATACAAAGTGTCGGCCGTCAGGCACCAGTCCTGAAGAAACCTGCACAGCACCTGTCAGTATAACTTCCACATGCAGGCCTTCAGCCACCCTCGATTTCACAGTCACGTACTACTCCCACATTCCTATCCACTGTTGATATCCTCTTGTTTGCTCCCGGCTTTAACAGCTTGCTGCTTATAATCTTCTCCACCGCTAATACAACGCCATCCTTACATCTTATGCCTATCGATGTACCTCCATTCTCTACCGCTTTGACTGCATACTCGGCCTTGAGAGGTAACTGTCAGTCGATATCTGACAGAGGTTTTGAAGCTTGAGCGCCGGGAAGCTTACTTGGAAATTCCTGCCGTCCGGTGAGAAGACAGAATTGTTAAGGTCGTAGCCAGTGCCGATCGATGTCTACTCCATGAAGCATGTTTAGCGTAAGTCCTGATTAGACATAGGCCAGACAATACTCACCATTGTGGCAGTAGAGATGGAGGAGAAGCTATGGAAGGTCTGAATACGTCTGGCTGTGGCAGGTAAAGCTCAGGCAGGGATACTAGACGCGTCAGATAACCACTACTAGATACCTTAGTATATTACCAAACACTAAGGTAATCTAAGCGTTATACTTAGCTTGTCTCATATGAAAATAGACACGCCTGAGCTGGAACGCACCAAAGCTTCGAAGAAAGCTTGCTAAGGTACGTAAGTGAGCATAGATCTCTAATTGACCACTCAAACGCCTTTCGATTGCACTTCTCATCTCTATCGACAATCAAGCGGCTCTGCCAAGTAAGATTGACATGGGTGGTAAAGTATCAGCGAACATGGAAAGAAAATCCGTGCAATTGTCAACCTCTGCTGCATCCAGCAGTACATTATCGGTTGGCTTCTTCTTTTTGACCTCCCCGGCCGTTTTCCAATCAGTCCCAACGTTGACAATTACTTTGCATCTAGCCATTGTCCTTCATGCTATGCCTCGTATGGGAGTGCTCCGTTTATATATGTTAGATTGCATTCCAAGGTGAAAATATAGGCACCTCTAAGCTGGACGTCTCAACACTTGACCTTTCAGCCTCCACCATCATAGAAAGGCTGACATCGGCAGCCATTTCTGAGCTAGAATTCCTGGCGACATTCTTCATTACAGCTGATTTCTTTCTTGGTTGTGGACACAGTCGAGAAAGCTGAGACTTTCCCAACCCCATGATAGCTACTTTGGTGTTACTTATTACTTTGTCCGATCACCCCTGGATGTCTTTGTCAACCGACTAGGAACCGGAACTAGTGGTGATCAGCATGCTTATAGCCGCCTCCATCTGATAGCATAAAATTCGAATCCACGTCGCCGCTAGAGCTACGGGTGGCTTCGAGAATATCCCAAGCCTAAACCTACAGCTACGAGGATTTAGCCTCAGGTTCTCCATCTTGACGTCTATATCCTTCCCAGTTGCGGTCTTCTACCTCCTCGGCGAATGTCTTGCAAGTCTTTGTGCGTCTCTTATAAGGGTTGGCATCGCTATACAGGCCAAGGATGGCCCTGGTATGAATTGAGTCTATAGTCAATCCGCATTCCTTATATATCCCTTAACCAAAAGCTACAAAGCTTGTAGGTTTGTTAGCAGCTTTTCAGAATTGACCGAGGAACCATGCAGAAGCATAGACTCTATCAGAAACCTCGCTATTAACCACAAGATCTTGAGAATAGAATACTGCGAATTGGAAGTACCTTACGCCTCGTCTAGCTGTTTCAACCGCTAAAATACGGAGAAGTATGTTAAGCAAGGTTACTACCAAGAATACGTTCATGCTGCAATCTCTACAAGCAAATTTCATTCATACAGTCTACTATGATATGAGTGCAGATGGTTTCCACCATTACCTCTGTGGTAAATCGCCAATTGAGGCCCCGCTGATGCGGTGAATGTCTAATGTTGAAAGGAGTGTAGCTCTATTGTAGCGTTTTGACATCTCTCCTATTGAAGACGTTTACATTAGTGTTGATGTCTCACAACCGCCGATCGCTCAGAACCTTCTTGGGATGCTGCTGCACTACGTAGCATTCAATAGAACCTTTCTTCACTGTTTAAGCCAGGTGCTCAACGAGGGTTTCTCGAGCACCTCCACATTTTCGATACCTACCTGAATAACTAGCTGGATTTTAAAAGACACCATACGGAGACTACAGTACTCCGGTGGAGAATGGTTGTTCAAGTCTTATTACGGCAGAGGCGTCCAAGTTCATGTCCATTTCCTCTATTTCAGATCAAAGTGTCTCCGATTAAAAGGGATCTTTGTGGATGAATTTCCCCAAAATGAACTTCCTCTCTGGCTTTGTTCTCGTGACAGTAGAAGTTTCCTGTGACAGGGTAAGACTGAAGCTACCGGCCAGTGACAATTCTACCCGATCATCAGCATACTTCTTCCGCGCAAGCAGTCTTTACGCGCATCTTGTTCGAAGAAGCATCAATCGTACCTCCTTGCGATAGCAGCTTTCCAAGTACATATGCAGGTTGCAATACCATTCATGTAACACTGCTGATTTATAAAAGTCTTTGCTGTTCTGTGCTTTTCAATGCTGGCCATTGCCTACTGTTGAACACCGTTATGATGAATTTACGCTATGGATTGTGTTATACCTTTGTCTTTCTTCAAATCCTTAATATTGGTATAATGGCAATGGCGGGCCCTTGGCGTCCTCATCCCGTACTAAACCTAGCCTCTCCAAATGCAACAGGGTAAGTCCTTCAAGACTTACAAACATCACGATTAATTGATAACAATTTTCTTCTTGTAAAGCCTGTTATATCCTAGCTTCTCCCAAAGCACCAACGACTCCAACCTTGACAACTTTATCCTCAACAACCCCATAGTCTACCCCATTGCCGGCACACCTATCTCCCTCGTCATTGCCGCGTACAACCCCGGGGTCCTTCGAACAGATACCCTCATGCTCTTCATCACAACCATGTCCACTGTCATTACCGCCATATACCCTCGTGGCGATGTGCGCTTCCGGAGAGGGGGAAGAATAGATTTCGCCTACAAATCTCTAGGCTTGCTGGTAACCGATACTAGTGAAACTGCTCATGGGTTGACATATTTCAAGGTTGGGACTGTAGCAAAGGGGCTGGGGCAATTTGTGGAGCAATATGGGTACTTTTATTTGGGGTTCGAGATTCGTGAGGCTGGGGTGGGGAAGATCGGAATGGGGAGGATGTATATGAGATATGCGATGCGAAAAAATTGAAAGCGAGCATTCAGGTCGTAAGTGGAAGTTTGTTGCAATATAAATCAGCTCTACCCCGAAGTCTATCGCTTGTGAAGGGAGTATGACCATGCTGCATCCCAGCTATCAGAACAAGTGGCAGCTCTACTGTTTCTCTGGTTCCTTTAGTCACAGCCTTCCTGTTGCGCAGCGCTCGAATTATAGATCCAAGGAGAAAAGGACGCACTATTCAGACGCCTAAAGAAGCCTAGGACTTATTGGAAATGTGCACTTGGTGACGCATCAATGCAACGCATCTCGCCATATTAGGAAGACCGCCACTCATCTTGAACAGAGCTTGACCTTTTTATTCGAAGGAAAGGGTTAATTCCCAGACTCATGCTTCCACCGAAGACGACGATACGCTGATGGCATCCCACTTTTTCGTGGAAGGAATACAACGCAGAGACCTCGTAATGCTAAATGCCAGTCAGAACAGTAGACTGTCGTCCTACCTGAGACTTTCCCACCGTCGATCCGTTGCAATTGCAGCCAACGAATAGAAATGTGTTGAGATTGGTTCCCCTACACCTCTCTTGCTTGACTGACTAGATCTACAGCATAGGGAGTGTTCCAGCTGACGTTTAAAACCCCTTCCGTAAGACCAATAGCCTCGTTCATAGCAGAGTTTTTCTGTCGATATGGAGGGATTGATAGCCAAGGTAATGGACTTGCATTACCACAAACCTATGCATCACACCAAGACTTCGCCGGTAGGAACTGGATGACATTAGTATGAAGTTGACTTCAAGAAATACGGTCACACGTTTTGAAGATGGTGAACGTCCACGGGTGGGCGGGGGCCTTTTGGGAGTTGGAAAGGGACGGTTCACAAGGCTGACCAATACGATACGCTCGTCTACTCGCAGTCTAGAACAATCAGGTAGGGTCATTCTCTAATCCACAAAGACTTCCGAGGGTTCGTCCTAAGGAAAGGCACAAGCATCTTTGTTCGTTGACAGAGTCTCAGGCGCTCTGATGTTTTATTCCAAGGCCTTTGATGCCCGCAAGTCGCATCAGAAAGTATCAATGTCGCTATCATGCAATGTAGCTATTAACCCTGGCCACTAGAAGCCCCCCCAAGTCCTGTGGGTATTAGCATAAGGCATAGTAAGTATGTTCAGAAGCGTGCTGCAGACTTTGGGGTCCTGGGCCTTTACTGATACCTTACTCGTACAATTCAAAGATTTCCCGCTTTTTCTAGAAGCCCGCCAATCATCGGGTACCATGTCAATATACAAAACGCACACCACACCTACGATTGTGGCGGATTACTACGTAGTATCCGCTGTGGTCAATAAGATCTGTTGATAAGTCGGCATTTTCTTCCCAAATCGGCTGCCTAGTATTGCTTTCAGCAACGCGAGGTTGTGACGAAGTGAGTTATGGGATCAGTCAAGAGTACCCAAGAAGGATTTCTTGAAACCTGACCTATCATGGACCAGGTATTAGAATTTCCATTCGTAAATCTGTCTGTACCTTCAACCCAGAAGTATTTAATACATTTATTAACGCCTAATCAAATATTAACTGGTTTTCACACTTGCCGTTTGAACTTCATCAAGCTCTTGCTAAAATTTCGTTCCACAATGCTTCTTGCACTGCAATTTCTCTGGCTTAGTACTTTTACATTCGCTGAACTTCCTCAGCATCATATTGATAACATTGGGTCAGAAGCATTGAGCAGGTCAAGCGACCAAGGTCTTCACTGTGTATGTGATACCCTAACTCAATACAGTAATATTTGTTCATCTCTTTCAATCATAGTGCTCCCAACTGAAAACAGCTTTTGGCGACAAAATTTCTTTTCCTGGCTCTCCAGTCTACGCCAAAGAGCAAAACGGCAGTTATGCCTATTGGTCAGCTTTCGAATCCGAGATTTCCCCTAGTTGCAGATTTACGCCCATCGGCTCAAAAGACGTTTCTGATGCAGTCTCAATGTTGGCAAAACAGAAGTGCATATTTGCAATTAGGGGAGGTGGTCACATGTGGTGGGCTGGAGCAGCTAACATACAGGACGGTGTGACCATTGATCTAAGCGAAATCACTCAAGTCGTGGTCTCTAAAGACCGAACGACTACCTCAGTAGGCGGAGGTGCAAGATGGGAGGACGTGTACCACAAACTGGACGCTATGGATCTCGCTGTTGTAGGGGGACGAGTCCATGACGTGGGAGTCGCGGGCCTTACTCTCGGAGGTAAGAATATAGCCTTTTGCCCTTCTAGCTGATGGCTGACATAACGTTCGAGGTGGTAATTCATGGTTCGCACCGCGTTATGGATTCGCGTGCGACAATGTGGCAAACTTCGAGGTCAGCTTATGCTACCATGATGCTAATAGAATACTTATGTTTCCCGACCTTGTTGCAGATCGTAATCGCCTCCGGCCAGATACTCAATGTTAACATTACATCCCACACAGACCTTTTCAAATCCCTGAAAGGTGGTGGTAACAATTTCGGCATCGTTACCCGTTTCGACCTGAAGACTTTTGAGCAAGGCAAACTGTGGGGTGGCTTTGTCCTCTCTTCGTGGACCAATTATACGGAATCTACCAGACAGCTACAATACCTGCAAGCCTACGGGACTGCTTCCCAGGCAGTTGTTGATGACTTCGCGACAGTGGAAAACATCTACATCTTCAACAGAACTAAACCTCTAATCTTCGGGAACATTTTGGTAAATTCAAAAGCCCAAGCGTATCCTATTATACTGCAGAACTTCACAGATACGAAGTCTCCGTTAGTGAATACCCTTAGAATCACAAATCTTACAGACCTGACTATTGAGGCTGGAGGGAGTCAGGCTGGAGGCGGTGTGAGGGGAAGTGATCCAGCAGGAGGGATAGGGAATGGCGGTCGCTACACCTGGGCTGTTGCCACCTTTCCAAATAACGCAGTAACTCTAGCGCATGTTCTCTCCCTCATTCCACTAGCATTTGGCTTCCCTAATCATGGCTCTGTTTCCCCCGGTATTACCTTTCAACCAGTCACAAAAGCTTACACGAGGCATGCGGCGTCTAACGGTGGCAATTCGCTAGGCTTAGGTCCTGATCCAGGTAGCACAGTCTGTGAGTTTCTCAGTCCAAATTTGGCCCTCGTTCGCTTTTCCAGCAAACCCTGGGTCAACCCCGTCTCTTTGATGATCTTATATCTATACCTACTATCCTTGGATGAGCCCAAGTCCTCAGAATTGACACGCCTGCAGGGATGAATTTTGCCTGCTCCTCCACCTCTCCGGCCGATGATGCCGCTGTATTGAATGCTACCGAGACCTTTGTACGCCAAGCACAAGATTACACAAAGTCTCGACATCAACATATCAAATTCCTCTATTCAAACTACGCGCTTCCATCCCAGGACCCAATTGCCTCGTATGGGAAAGAAAGCCAAGATTATCTACGCGCTGTCTCAAAGAGATACGACCCCAATCAAGTTTTTCAGATGTTAGTCCCGGGTGGCTTCAAGCTCTACAGAGAAGATGAAGTATAGTGTTGGAGGGAACAGAAGAGTTACTGTTGAAAGTGTAAATGCTGATCAGGACAGGGTTGAGAGTGCAGTCAGTTTCAACAGGGCTGTTTTACTCTGTATAGCCCGATGTGAACTGAATGATACTGAAAACAAGTAGACATGTAGAAAGATAACTAACTAACTACCTTATATATATCATGCAACTCTGATGGAGTCAAAGTCCTGAAACAGCCGCGCGGCAGCGACGAAGTCGTGACTCGTCATATGCCAGCACACACACGAGCCAAGTCCTTTATTCCATCTCCCATCTTCACCATCTTCGTACACTTTCGTCCTTTCTATCATCTCCTTCCCTTCAATTTCTCCATTACCGAGATTACTGACTTCGTAGCAACCTAGTCCTACTTGCGCTGGATTAACCTCTTAGGACCTGGGACTACCGAATCACCTCCCAGCCCTTCGCCTCGTACCTACCCAAGGACACTGATCAACCCCTCTTCTATCACAGATCCATAGTCAATAGAGTTAAGAATAGGCAGATTATATAGCACAGGATACATTAGCAAATAAGAAGCACTACTGCTACCCCGTTGTCCGAATCCCTCCTCTTGAGTCTCTCCGTTATAACTAATCTCAGGACTTTGGGCGCAGTGTCTTCGAAGATGGAATATCCAATCCTGGATTATTGCCAACAATGCAGGTCGACTCCTCTTCGGCTGAGTGAATTCAACGACAAGCCACACTGTTTGGACGTACGTTACATGTTTTGATATCCCAGCGTCATGAAAACTAATAATAAACCTAAATAGTGCGGCTTTAGCCTGGGACAAGCGGTGCCAGATAATTTCGCAGACATGTTCGCTCAGAAGATGAGCTTCTCGAACTACAAGAGCGAAAGTGCCATTCCTGCCCACTCACCTATCTCCAGTACTCAGGATAGTGGCCAAAGTACCGACATTGTGTACAGCATATCCCAGCATTACCACCATTCAGCGCATCTTGCGCGTGGAGCCACCGATATCTTGTTGCCGGATGCGACTCGATACTCAGGGTCCCCGGAGACGCCCTCCTCAAACTCCATTCTCACACAGAACGGCGTTGAACCTTCTTCACTTCTACGATCACAAATCACCCTATTTGAGCAGTCGAACGATCAGCAGCGATCACGACTCCTTGAACTCTGGCACCTTGCTCCCCCAGAATATCCACCCAACGGAGGTCAAGGACTTGCAGACGGGCTTGGAGAATTCCACGAAACGACATTCGAACAAGAGGAGCAACTTGCTTTGCTGAGGCACCAGAGGAATATGCAAAGTGCAGAAGACCCAAATGGCAACTTGGACATGGATCAAGCGAGTGGCTATAATAGTCCTTTTCTTGGAGAGGTTTGGCAGGACTACAACGCACCAATGCTATCACCTAACGCTCCCCTACAGGTACCTAGCACTCAGATATCACCTCTAGAGGATCAAGCACCGTTGAAAGTCCTTTCTCACCCTATATCTTCCGACTTTGCCATGCCTGCCAACGACTATTGCCACGGGGGCTTTAATATAGAGCAACAGGACGGTACTGAGTATCCAGGATGGCAACTAGGGCAGCAATATGTTGAACACCAATACGGCATGTTTGACCAGATGAACCGGTAAAGTCGTCACTTACGGGTTAATGTGGACAGGAGGCATCAAAATGGGAGGAATTGGTTCGTACTAGTTGCATGCTCTCTATAGTTTTGCTGCAGACCTTCTTCCTGCGTCTATGCTCTCATGCCAGTCTAATGACGAATTCCCAGTTAGAGGAGTCGACTGCAAGAGGCAAGTCACATCCGATTACCTTCGCACGTGTATTCTCGTCTGGCGCATAAAGATCGTGAAATGGGAGAGGCCAGAGGAAAAGTAAGTCTTTGTTCCGACCCTCTTGATGAAACGCTGAAGCTTTACGGAATGAACTGTTGCGCCTTCTTGCTGATGTCGACTACCATACCTCACCATATAGCCATGGACTACTATGTCTTACGGTGCAGTCCATTGACTTTGCTGGCCTCATCACCAGCGCCGCGGTACCGTTTATGTTCTGCGATGTATTGCCGAACCCGCTTAACTTCCTCTGACTATGAGCACCAAGGACTTGTCTCGTTATGGGGTACATATACCACGAATATCGACCTATCGAACTATTGTCTAGCACTTCTGCGAGAGACTGATCAACCCTTTGGATATTTTTCTCTTCATCTTCTTCTCATTCACTTCCATCTCTCATTTTCCATGGACAATTAAAAGCTGCATCCAACACACAATTACAACCAAATTCCAAATTAAGATGCATTGTATAGCTTCGTAAGAGCCATCGCAACTCATTCCCAATATCAATAGCCCACCCTCCAGCCCCAACACACTCTCCTCCCCCCCAACTCTTTTTAGATCATCTGCACCTGCCACAGAACCCTTCCTCGAAATCCTCGTCAACGTAGTACTCCTCCAATCAGGCCTCTTGGAAGCCCCGAAACAGGTCAGCTTAGAATCGTCGAACTCGGGAGATATCTTCCTACACCCAACCTCATGGATGACAAGTGGCAGGCCCCAGATCCGGGACTGTCAAGTACCTTGGTTGTGAGGACAGACTTGAGTGTTCAACTAAGTGAGCAGTATCTATAACACGACAGTATAATGTATCCTGTGCGGAAAGACTTCACATATAGAATCAACCGATCATATTTTCAATCCACAAGAATTAGGTCATTGGAGCTTGAAGAGAATTCGTTAAGGCTACATAAGTATCTCATAAGCTATCTGCTGTGCTGGCGATAGCCCGCTGCACACGCGCATGATGGGTATGATAAGGAGTATTAATGCTGTGCTGTGTCCAAACCGAAGTCGGCTATCGTAAAATATGCTCTGGGAAAATATGTTGTGTAGAAAAAGACGAGAACGAGAAATCCACCACGCCCAAACTCGTTCCATCATCGCCGATATTAGCCCAAGCAAATACCCTTTGGCGCTATCGTTGAAATAGATATGTTTGTCTGCCGCATATGGCAATAATCTGATGGTGTTGTTGATTACGTCGATCAAGGATAAGATAGGCGGTAAAGATTTCCCACATGGCGCTCAAGGATCCAGCCAATATCGAGAGACGAGGGAAGAGCCTAGAAGCGTCGTCGTCCAACCATAAACGCGAGACAGCCGTGATGAATAATCGGGTATGGGTAATTGTGCTGAAGTTGATTTGAACGCCGAAGAAACCGACAGGGAAAACAGGATGTCCACCGGTTAACGTTGGTTGTAGCCTATAGCTCCTTCTCCGCGACAGCAGCGACGAGGGCCATGGCAGCACGGCGGACCTTGTAGCAAGGCTCGCCGACGCGGTAGCACCAGATCTCCTTGACGTGGGCCTCGGGGGAGCGCTTAGCAAGTTCTATGAGGGGTGTAGTTAGTATATTTCGTCGGAAATAGGGAGGAAGAGGGAACAGTGATATTTTGAAGGACGTGGAGGTGTGGGAAGGACTGGAAGGTAAATACTTACTTTCTGCGTCCTCATGCTCCTGGGCGATGGCCATGGCCTCACGCTTCGCTTTGTAGCATGGCTCACCGGGCATGTAGCACCAGATCTCCTTGACGTGGGCCTCGGGGTCGCGCTCCATGAGATCTGTGAGATAGCTCGTTAGCATACTGACTTTTAGAAAGCGGAGACAATGCGGTAAAGATGATGGAACCAGGACTAGAAACAGGGGAAATAAAGTGATGTTTTCAACAGCAGGAGGAATAGGGATGTAAGTGGAAAGTGCTTACCGCTTTCAACAGGCTTGGCAGACTCGGTCGCCTCAGCAAAGGCCGCAGCAAGGGCGAGAGCATCACGCTTGGCTTTGTAGCATGGCTCACCAGGGCGGTAGCACCAGATCTCCTTGACGTGAGCCTCGGGGTCGCGCTCGATGTTCTTGAATGGCATAGGCGCAGCGAGGGCGTCAGCAATGGCCTCGACCGCACGCTTCGTGTTTGTGACCTGCACATCTTCTGCGCTGGGGCCTTGGGTTGGCATAGCCTGAACAGATGCGGAGGCCAGGACGGCGGCGAAAAGGATAGATGTGACCTTCATTTTGATAGTATTTATGTAGAGGTAAGTTTGTAGTGTAATGAAGATGTTGGGTAACGGTTGAGTGTAGAACTAAGATAGTCTTCGTCAAGAAGATGTTTGGTTGAAGGGTATGAAGAAGTAAGATTGTTGTAGTAATGAAGATGTGTAGTAATGAAGATGTTTGGTTGAAGGATGTAAGTAGAAGGTGAGTTGGTAAAGAAGATATCTATCAAAGATGATCTTGCAAAAAAGTGAAGAAGATATAGTGACTTGGAAGGAACAGTGCAGTGATCTGAATAATTTTATTGAGGAGGACTTGAAGGATCTTATAGTACTATCAAGGCTTCAATAAATCTGATGAAATTGCAATAAGTTAGAAGTGAAGTGGCACTGCCAACGCCAATAAAGAGGGTAGTCAAAAGGATAGTATGATAGGCTGCCAATGGTGCGAACCAGGCCCCTGTCAATAACGATTATTTCAACAGGGTTATGTGGCAATGACACCTTTCACCAAAGAAAGTTGGGAACAAGGACGATAGCATCGCGAAGATTGTCGAGTTGTGCGGGACGCATCTAGCCATCTGAGCGTGACAGTGATCGAGCCCACAGGCCTGGCAGTTTGAGGTACCAGGGAGATTCGCTATCGACCCGTGCGGATTTCGAATCTTGCATCGGGTTTGGGGAGCTATTCATGGTGGCAGCCGGCCATAGCTACTAGCAAGGCTTTGGTGGATATCGATTTTTAACGACCAGTCATTACACTCGCCAATGTCTTTCTCGAAATAGCTCTCCTTTATGATATCAATAATGGGCGTTCCGGACTTGAATTGCCAATGCCCATTGACGGTGAAAAATAATCTCCGTGGGTTGACTTATTGATACCCAAATCCGGTTAATCAAGCCCTAACGCGCTAACCTTATTCGAGCGACCGACTCTGGCAATGGAATCGGTAATCGGTAACACTCAGGCACAACGAAGCTGTACTGGACCATGATAACTAGTCAAGTAAGCAACTGTCAGATGTAAGGGTTCATGCACTCGAATTTGTGCTACTGCAACTGCTTGAGCTTCCTTGTGGAATCCACATGACAGCCGCCGCACCTGCAGGCCCGGGTCTCTTTATCGTCTATAAAGTCGACAAACCCACTGCGATCAATTCAGAGAGCGGTACCATGCAGCGCCCACTAATCCTCGCCCACGTGGACTGCCTTTGCTGCGGTACTGCTGTCCACAAGCAGGCAAGGAGATGGGCTCTGAGACCCAGTCACACACACTGAGCTAAAGACACTCACGTAGTACGAGTACATATGACAGCACGGACCCGAGTTTGTGCGCTGAGACGGGTAAGCCTTCGAGGTTATCAAATAGCTTTACCATACTGAAAGGTTACAGACATTTGCCAATTCACCACCTCGTGATAGCAGAAACATCTACTAGCTGCTGGTCCTCAATCGCGTTTCGTTAGCACTGGCTCGTAGTGCAGAGAGCAACAACAAGATTCCAGAAAACACCTGAGAATCTGTAACCTTCATGGAGCAACGCTCTGTGCTACGGAGCAATGTCCATTGCTACGAATTCCCTAGCAAACAGTATAGCGCTTGGCAAAAGAGAAAGGTAGAGAAAGATCCTTCTTCGTCAGATGACAGCTAAGAAGAGGAAGACAATCGAGGCGAACTTAGGGTATGCAGAGATTCATCTTCAGTGAGTGGAATAAGGTGTTTATCCATCGAGATTGATTGGATGAAGTAGGGACTGCAAGACTGTCCGTAACATAAGTCAAGTCTCCAGCGTGACTATCGTTCAACCAGCGACAGCCATTCAAAGCACGGTAGAGGTGAGGCAGCTCTCTTCTGCAACAACAGATGATGCTCGAGTCTTTACGCTGCCCTATCTTACCGTGGACTCTGTAGGGTTGTTGATGTGACCAGTGTCGAAGTTGTGCAATGCAAAGTCAGGCCGACTCCCTTAGCGTCCCTCTCGCCTCGGCTGACCACGCCGCATCCGCATTAGCAGCATACGGTATCCGTACGGAGTATCTGTATTGAAGCTTGGCATTTGCTTTTCTTGTTACACTCCATCCTTCTCCGCATATCCTATGTCCATTCCATAATGCTGTCTCGAAGCTCTGCCACTAGAGTGGCGCAGGTAAGGCCCTTTCCTACGTGCTGTGACAGGGATCTATTTGCACAAGGCCATGCAATGCTAACGCGGTGTTCACCCCATCAGCCGGTCCTACGAGGCGCCAGATGTTCACCACGATGTGCAGCGCTCTCGCAGCCATCAAGAAGTGTGTCTTACCACTTCCGTAAAGCCGAAATCTTCTATCTGACGCAACTATGCAGCAATGGCAACTGTGCAGTCAGATATATTCAAACCGACCAAGTTCGGTGGAAAGTACACAACAACTCTCATCCCAGGTACGAGATCGAGCCCAAGGGCTGTGTTTACTATTGTTGGAAAGCGGCTTAGAATCACTTAGGCGACGGAATCGGTGCCGAGGTCGCCAACTCTGTTAAGACGGTGTTCAAAGCCGACAACGTTCCGGTTGAGTGGGAACAGATCGATGTCACTGGGGTTGATACAGGAGATAAGCATTCAGAGGACTTGTTCCGAGAATCAATTGCATCCTTGAAGCGTAATAAGCTGGGTCTCAAAGGTGTGGCACTCTGGGTCACCGGCAAAGGCAAGGCTAAATACATCAAGGTATCCTGCACACTCCCGTGGAGCGGTCGGGCCACCAGTCCTTCAATGTTGCACTACGGCAAGAACTCGACATCTACGCATCTATTGTGCTTATCAAGAATATTCCTGGCTATAAGACACGACACGATAACGTGGACCTCTGTATAATTCGTGAGAACACAGAGGGCGAATATTCCGGCCTGGAGCACCAATCCGTCTCGGGTGTCATCGAGTCACTTAAGATCATCACCAGGGCAAAATCTGAGCGTATCGCTAAATTCGCTTTCAGTTTCGCGCTCGCAAATCACAGGAAGAAGGTTACCTGTATTCACAAGGCCAACATCATGAAGCTTGCCGATGGCCTATTCAGAGATACCTTTCACAAGGTCGCTCAGGATTACCCGACGCTCGAGGTCAACGACATGATCGTCGACAATGCGTCAATGCAGGCAGTCTCTAGGCCACAGCAATTCGACGTCATGGTCATGCCCAACCTTTATGGAGGTATCCTTTCGAATGTCGGTGCTGCACTCGTGGGGGGCCCGGGCATCGTACCAGGATGTAACATGGGTCGAGATGTTGCAGTTTTTGAGCCTGGATGTCGTCATGTCGGTCTTGATATTAAAGGCAAAGACCAAGCCAACCCTTCCGCCATGCTTCTCTCCAGCTCAATGCTCCTTCGTCATCTAGGTCTGGATGCGCATGCAAATCGCATATCGAAGGGTGTCTACGCTGTCATTGGTGAAGGGTATGGTCTCAAGGCAGCCGCTTATAGACGATTCGCTGACCTAATATTAGTAAAACTAGAACCCCTGATATGGGCGGAACTAATTCCACACATGAATTCACCAGAGCTGTTTTGGAGAAAATGGAAGAAGTTGAATAAGCCGTATAGAGTCAATGTGTACATAAGGAGGTATACCCGTACAGGATAGGGCGATATGAGCGAATGAGCGAGATGTCCTTGATGCATTTTTGGTACCTGTAGCAACACGTATCTTTATCAAAAATCCTGCCCGACGCAGAGATGACGCAGGTTGACAAACGCCTCGAGCGCCACGCTAAATCGCAAGACCAGCAAGACAAAATGGCATCAGAACGTCGGGCCCCTCTTTCGCCCAGTATACTTAGATGACGACTTTACCACCTTCCCCTTTCTTTCCATCTGGCCTTTCTTCTTCATAATCCACCCCTTACTCCCTTTCCGGTCCTCCTTCCTCCGAGTCTCCTTGTTCTTCCGCCTGGCATCCACCACATCCACATCATCCATCCCCTTTACCACCCCCGTAATATCACCCTGCAAATCCCCTCCCCCAACCGTCAACACTAGATATATCTTACTATTCTTCGTCCCCGGATCGTCCTCCAGAATCCCCGCCCCAAAACCCGCCTTAATCGCCGCGCCGCTAATCATACTCCTCTGCTGCTCATTCTTCGGATAGAACTGACACACCGCTCTCCCTCCCCTTCTCAAACTCGCATACAGCCCATTAAAGAACCTCGCCAGCCTTCCCTGCGGACTCACATCACTGCTCTCCGCATTGCAAAGCCACTGTATCGCACTAATACTAATCGCCGCATCGAAACTCCCCGCGCGAAACGGGACCCCCTGCCCTATATCCGCCAGCAGCAGATCCCCGTCCACATCTCTTTGCAGCGCGATATCCAGCATCGACGCTGCGATATCCATGCCTACCCACGCGTGGGGCCCGCCTTCGGAAGCAGGCACGGAAGAGAGGATTTCGCCCGAGAGACCGGAGCCGCAGCCGATGTCGAGGATGAGGGAGGGGGAGGTGAGGGAGAGGAGGGAGAGGGCGCGGTGGGTCATGTCTGATTGGATGGTCTGGATGCGGGAGGAGGTGGTGTATTTGCGCGACTCGGAGTCGTTGTAGTAGAGGTCGGGGGGGCTGCGGGGAAGGGGGGGGGGGTGGTTAGTTGGGTAGCGGAGTGGAGGGAGCGAAGTTGGGGGGCGCACAGGGTATCTTCTGGGCGAGACATGGTTGGGAGTAGTTCAGAATTATGGAAGCAGTGATAAAGTTGGAAAAGAAGTAAATACTGCGCTTCGTGTCCTGAATCCAAACAGTGGGGGTTTCCAAACGTTTGTGCGGGATTCCTTTTTCTGCCAAAGCGGTCAACCCCCCTGCTTCTTTCAACAGCCAGCTTTTCCAATAAATCTAAAGCTTTTTTATGGCGGCGCATCGCCTTCGCACCTCACCCTGCCATGTGGATACTCCCTCTCGTAGGCTACGCGGGCGTCTTACTAGGCTTCGGCTTCCTCACCCTCGCCATAGGTATGCGCTCCATCCACCCCCCTCCATCCCCAACCAAATCTTCCCTGGTTTCTGTCGGGGGCGCAAACATTACTGACAACCCGCAAACAGCGTCGGGGCTTTACTACCTCTCCGAGCTTGTAGAAGAGCACACCGTGCTCGCGAAGAAAGTTCTGACGCGGCTGATTTACGGGATTGTTGCGACGCAGATCTTGCTTGCTGTGGTTGACCGCCTGCCTGTTTTGCTCTCGTTGCTCAGTATTGGGAGCCATGCGGTCTACGCGGGGAATCTGCGGCATTTCCCTATTGTGAAGCTCTCGGATCCGGTGTTTATACTTTCTTGCAGTATGGTTCCCTCTTCCCCCCCAACCCGTTTCACTCTTGAACAAGCTCCCTACTGATTCCGACCACCCTCCACAGTCCTCGTCCTCACCAATCACATCCTCTGGTTCCGCCACTTCTCCGCCCCGCCCTCTCTGCCCCCCTCTTACCGCTCCCGCTACGACACACTCGACATCCCCTCCTTCACTGACATTGCCTCTTACTTCGGCATCTGCATCTGGCTCGTACCGTTCACGCTCTTCGTATCTCTAAGCGCAGGGGAAAACGTGTTGCCGAGTATGGGTAGCGAATATGCTACGGGGGATCCGAACGCAGTGGGGGGAGTGGGTATGGGGGCTGGTGGCTTGGGGGGAGGTGATGGGAGGGGGAGGAGGAAGAGGGGGTTGGTGAGAGCGGGGATGGATTGGGTTGGGGGGTTGTTTGGGGGTTTTGGGGAGGGGGTGGGTTGGAGGGGGGATAAGAGGAGTTTTTGAGGGGGAGTTTTGTTTGGGAATGAAAATGAAAATGTTGATATATCGTCATGAACTTCAGGTCCTTGCACTTGGCATTTCGTTGCTAAGGGACACTGAACCATTCATTATACCTGCGTGATTTTACCTCGTGACCTCCCTGGCTTTAATTACGGGTGAATGTACCACTCCACTAATCATCAATATAAGAGCGTCGACTTCACGAAGACACGAGATTATCCCACGGAAATGATTAGACACAGTCTTATGCATTCCTTTTCTTAGTGACCTATCTCGAATCCCAAATCCCTTCACTTGCCCGAACCGAAATCCAGACTTCCCGTTTGCTATGCTGAGCTGAAATTCCGAACCCCCCCGCTATGCAAGTCATTGTGATCATACAAATTAGTCTTCACGTTCCAGTCCTCCAGTCTTACGGCCTTTTAATTAACAAGCCCCTTACTCAACAACAATCCTCCTCTCCGCTCTCACAAGCTTCGGCACCACCACGCTCAAAATCCCATTCTTCAAGCTCGCCTTCACAGCCTCCTGGTCTACCGTCCCGGGGAACTGGAACGTCCGCGTAAACTCCCCCGCAGACCGCTCGCTGACCCAGTACTTGTAGTCGGGCTCGGCGTTATTGGTGACAGTGTTCTCTGGTGCGGGCGCGACTTCTGTGGCGGTGGATGAGGTCGGGGTGGCGGATGAGGAGGAAGAGGCGGCGCCGGCGTCGACGTAGTCGTCTTCGACAGTGGCTTTGTGGTATGATGGAGAGGATTGCGGCGCGTTCTCGTTACTGGTTGAAGCAGCAGCAGCGTTCTCCGAACCGGCGGCTTCCGGCGATTGCTTGGTGAATTCCCTTTCCGTTCTCCCTTTGATAACGAGTGTATGCGGGTCCACAAATTGGATGTCCAGATCCTCCTGTTTTATGCCTGGTAGCTCGCCATGCAGCTCGTACGAGTTTGCGGCTTCGCGAACGTCGAATCTGGGGTGGAAGACTCGAGCAGCGTTGCGCTGTGAGGAGGCGCCCGTTTGCAGGCGCAGCGAGTCATCGAGGACACGCCAAAGGGGAGCGAAGTCGGAGGAGAGGAACTGAGGGAAATGAGTTGAGATTGTGCGGATCGGGGTAGAGACGAGAGGCCGGCAGGCGCGGGGGAGGCTGGTGGTTATGCGGCAGGATTGCATTGTTGTCGTTGGTGATAGTTGAGGTTGATATTGAAGTATTCTTGTGATGTTTGGGAATATGTAAGGGAAGAGAGGATTTGTTTGTTCTTAGAAATGAAATGAGCAATGTTAGCGATCTGCAAAATACTTATACTCGAGTTCCGAGGGCTTGTGGAAGGCTCCCGAAGAAATCGTAAGCAGGCGATTTGTTGCCACATCTGGTTGGTTCTAGGGCTTTCTCGCCTAAGCGAGAAAGGTGTCGAAGCTTCGCAAACTATCTTCTGGACTACCGTATTCGTTACGGCAACCAATAAAACAGAGTTTGTTCAAGAAAACAAAGCGTACAATGAAGAGTTCAGGGCCTTTGCAGGTACAATATAATGGATGAGAGATTTTTCAATGGCACCGTAACCATGATTAGGTATGGAAAAAGAACATAAAGATCCCTTTTTTTTTTGGAATAGCCCTGTTTAAAAAGAGGCCAACAGTAGTACGTAAAGAAATGGCAGTGAACACAACTTTGTACCACATATAGGGCCTCAGGAAGAGCTAAGAGATTGATAGCATAGCTCCAAATGTCTGATGTAAAAGACACACTTCGATGGTCCGCTCTGCGCAAAGACCTTCTGATAGAGGATTCCGACAAATCGACGACCCAACGGATGAACGGCATCCACGATAAGCTCATTTAGAATGAAAAGTGATAATAGTGGTGGCCAGACTGTCTTGTTAAAGAAAAGCAGTCATCAGGGGGGCCACCAATAGGCAGCAGAAAGTGTATGCATCCACTGGACATTTTGGTAAATATCAGTCGAGCAAGCTATTGGCCAAATGTCAAAGACACTCTTCAGATCAAGAGGCTGTCTATTATTTCACGGATTTCAGTGTCTCAGCTTTTAAGTGTAAACAACTGTGTTATCTGTTCTGTTATTAGGACATGTACCTTTCTGTTAATACTCCGTGTTAATGCCGGAGATTGTTAGGTAGGAGGATCGGAGGAGAACAAAGGCTAGTAGAGAACTGCGGTGATCTTAACTTTAGACTTTCTTTTCTGCTTGCGACAAAAACTCATAACAGTGCTTCGGAGAATGGTGAGGGATCAATAGGGGTTGAAGGTTTGAAGTCCAGACGGCAGCATCGAGCTCGAGTTTCATCGGGGATGATCGTCCATATATAGCCTGCGGCGAAGGATAAAGGTGCAGTAGATAGGCGTAAAGAGGCACTGCAGACTGCAGTACCTTAGGGCCACCTGTCTTTGCATCCTTTTTGCTGTTGGTGTTGGAGCGTTCTGTGAGAAGAACGTGGTAGGCAACGCTTCGGTACACGTCCGTGATTGTCTACCTTCCCGAAAGCGTTTCCGATTACGGCATGTGTTTTAGCACAGTTTGCCGCCCAGTGTTCCTGCAGAAGTGCAGAAGACACACTAGAATATCAAATTGCCTGCATCAAGCTTTCACCAATCACATTGCGTGCAAGTGCCCCCTCCACCATCGAAACCTTGGAGTACTCACCGCCTGAAGATCTCGAGACTCGTGATTGACTTCTACCGGTAAGCTTCTGCGCTTTCTGCCAACAACCTACTCTACTACAGTACTCCCGTACGTACCTCTATAGCGATAGTACAGCTAGAGCATTCGATATGCCTGGTAGTCTGACAAACGATGGTTCCATGGTACGAGCAGTCACAATTGATCATGGGGCGTTCAATCGACAGCATGAGAGCCGTAGCACTCTGCATATGTACGTTACTTGGCAAAGGACGTGCACAGCCATGGCGGACTGAAACGACGCAAACGACACAGACTGTTGTCTGTTGAATGCTTTGGGGAGCCGCCCCGCAACGCTCCTACAGAAACTGTTAATCTCCATCATCCGGTCATCCAACAGATTTTGCAAGTTGGTTGCCCATAAAGCGCCTAGCAGAGAGCCTAGATACCTTCACAGTTAGGGACCTTTACTACCTTGCTCGAGAGTACCCTTACTGGTACATTCAGTAATCAAATTGTTTTGGTGACTCCGGCTTGTCCTTCCTCATTCCTTCCATACCCCTGCCCGCCTCCCAGGGTTCCGTCATCCTTAGTTTCCCCCGTGCATCTTCCCCCATACTAAGGTAGGTAGGTAAGGTAACTGTGCACTAAGGTACTTACTTACTGTACTATCACTAGGGCTTGGAATTCGTATGTTCGTGTGGAGAACGAGCGCACCTGTACCCAACCTACCTTGTTCACTACTTCGCAATTCTGCATCTGCTTCACTGCCCTCCGTGAAGGCTTTCCAGCTCACAGATGGCGCCTGAGGGGGTGTCGCTGACTGTCTGACTCCACTTTCCTGCATCTACAAAGGGCTCCCTGTGAAGAAAACCCAACAGCGCAGCGCTCGAGCTGCTATCTGACGCGCAAGACGACCTTGACCATCCTGAATCTTCAACAACGCTGCCATTAGTCGAAAAAGACCTCGTTGTTGCCGACGTTCTTCGACCTTTATAGACTCGGACA
>JAABUW010003562.1_pt1 | contig 22106 bp, 36 predicted proteins | sample 5560081 | NCBI WGS metagenome assembly JAABUW01 (sample SAMN10711882, study PRJNA513363) | rock metagenome | isolation source: Antarctica rocks | place: Antarctica: Victoria Land, Knobhead sud
CTGTCGTCACCTTGACTGGCCTTTGAGGATGTTCACCTCTTGGGGGTTGGTCCGGTCTCTGCTACCAGTATGCCTGTTTGCGTGCACACTGCCGGCCGCGGGGTCCGCGCGCCAACATGACACCGACATGCCGGTGCTGGACGTGGTGACCCCAATCTGGGGTTTAGGGTTTAGGGCAGGCTGGCGCCACTATTCCCCCGCCATCACCAGTTTCAAGCCTCACTGCTTTCTCCGTTGAAGTGCGTTTCCTCGTTGCTGCAGGAGCTGCGGGACAATATGGACACGGATGTGCGGGTGCTGGGCATTGCCAGCAGCAGCCGCATGCTGCTCTCCGAGTCGGGCATCGTGCTGGACTCCTGGCGCGAGGCCTTCGACCGGTGCGCCTTGAGATCGAGAGGAGCAATTCGAAGGCCATTGATCAGGCAACCTGACCAATGTTGCACTCTGTGTATGTCAAAAACCGCTGGTGGAGTCATCTATGCATCAGTCCCTTAGTCGGCTGCCGACGGTACTCGATTTCTGGCGCACGGCCTTCGAACGGTGCGCCGCCGCGACTCTCGGCCAGCTCAATGCTGTGTGACAGCCGATGTTGCTGAAACTGCGAGTGTGGGGCTTGGGCCGCGAATGATGTGTTCGTCTGCCAGTGGGCAGGCGTCGGATGAGATCCCGCGTTCTGTCCTGCCCTGCTGTCCCACTGCTTTTCAGGATCACATCAGGATCACGTAATATGGCAGTGTCTTCAGTGCACATGCTGGCAGCTTGTTCCCACACCCTGTGCCAGACTCGAATACCACACTCATCTACTGTTTTTTCCAACAGGGATGCTCAGCCGGTGGACCTGGACGCCTTTGCGGCGCACCTAGCGGGCAGCTTCATCCCCAACGCCGTCATCATCGACGCAACCGCCAGCGAGGCGCCCGCCGAGCACTACGAGTCTTGGATGCGCGCCGGCGTCAACGTCATCACGCCCAACAAAAAGGTGTGTCTATTGCTACCTGCCGTCTTGTCTGGGATGCGCTTCCGAACGGATGCTGGACTCTGCCTGCCGCCGCGACTGAGGACACTGCCGCCTGGCCCCAGCTGCGATTGCCGCAGGCGCAGCTGCGATTGCCGCTGCAGCTGCGATTGCCGCATGCGTGCAGCCCGGTGGTTGGCGACAGCTCTGGTTTGCAGTGACGTGGCGCGTGCTGGCGGCCTGCAGTGGCTTACTTTGCATTGCGCGTCACCAGGCAGCTCGGTGCCATCTCGAAGCCGTCGGTATGCTCGTGTCTTTAACTTGTGCCATGCCGCAGGCCGGCAGTGGGCCCCTGGCGAGGTACCTGCGGCTGAAGACGATGCAGCGGGAGTCCTACATGCACTTCTTCTACGAGGTGCGCTTCCGCGGCGGAGCTGAAATTGTCAGTGGAGGCTCCTTGGAAGAGCCTCGAGACATGCAGGGCATCTTGCCGTAGGTTTAGAGCGTGTTCTGTCTTGCCATGTCACCACCTTGCAGCCTGGTGAACGCACATGATAGCTGCAGCATGTGCGCGCCAACGCACGCACAGCAGCCCTGCATCCAGAGCAGTCAGCTGGAAACGAAGCTATTCTGCTGCAGCACCTGGGTCGATGATGCTACACTTTCACAGTTTGTCCGACAACCTATGACGACAGACAAATCCAATTGCTGTCTGAGACCCATAACTGGTGCACATATGTCTGACGCATGACGCCTCACAACACCTGCATGGTTTCGTAAGATGCAAAGGCCATTGAGCCCGGCCGATGAAGAATTACTTCTTTCACAGTTTCCGACTGCAAGTGTGACGAACACAACGTACTCAAACCACTGAGGCCGTGGCTCCATGTGTGATCACGAGCGAGACTGACAAACTCACAGCACAGTTGCACTTTTGTGAAATCATGATGCTTGTGTCCAGTGTACCTGCATGCATCGCGACGTGACCACAAGCCCCACGAAACAACAATATATGCACCAAATTTGATTGCACGGCGCCTGCAGGCGACGGTGGGTGCAGGGCTGCCGGTTATCGCCACGCTGAAACACCTCATCGACACCGGCGACCGCATCGTCAAGGTGAGACTGGCATGACGGGCACGCTGCGCTTTGAGTTTGGCGCTTTGTGCGGGTTGTTCTTTCTGTTCTGTGGAAAATCAGTGGTGCAGACGTGGTGCAGGTGGGCGTAGAGCGACACTCTTTCTCTGTGCATAGCCATTGCGCACTGGGGTATGTGCCGACAGCTTTGTGCATACCAGCGAGGCACGCTGCCGTACTTCCAACAGTTGTGCAGCGGCCAGCTGCTGTCATGTCCATCGAAGATTGTGATCAATCTTAATGATCAATGATCAATCTTAATGACCAATCTTGAATACACTCAGGTGGAGGGCATCTTCAGCGGTACACTGTCGTACATCTTCAACAGCTTTGTGGCGGGTGGCCCCTCCTTCAGCGACATTGTCGCCGAGGCCAAGGCCGCTGGGTGCGCGCCCTGACAACATGCTGCCGCTCTACTGCGTGTGCTTCGCCCAGCGCCCGCCGCCGGTGCTGACTGACCCGTCTCCGGCGTCGCAGCCGGTGCTGCGACTGCACCACCGCGCTGCGCCACCGTACCGCACTGCACCTGTGACCACAGCTCCCCAGCTGCGCCAGTGTCTTCAGCCCTGGTCATATTGAGCCCGCTCTTACCACCCTGCCTATTTTGTTATTCCCCCGCCAAGGTACACGGAGCCAGATCCGAGGGACGACCTGGCAGGCATGGACGTCGCACGAAAAGTGACCATCCTTGCGCGGTGCGCCGACCCTAAACCCTAAACCCTAAACCCCCTTCCTCCATGTGGTTGCTGTGGATAGCCAGAGCTCGCACCGCGGCCCGGGCACTCCAGTCAAGGCGGAACGCAGTCACGGCATCTCCTGCTGGGTCGAGAGCCGCCTGCGCGATCAGATACTTTCTCAGATCCCACCGTCTACGCCCGGCTTGAGGTTCCCAGGTTTCCGCTGGCGGGGCTTGGCCCTGACGTTGAGCTGGACGACATCTTTGGACGCGGCTTCAGTGGGCCGAGTGGGCCGACACAATGTCTCGGTGCACAGCCTGGTGCCTGGGCCGCCCAATCGATACAAGACTTACTTTCTTTCACAGTCAATCCATATGTCCATGGACAAATGGTATTCTTGCTTTCCACTATGGGGAGCGCGGCCAGAACATCGAGCTGGACGACGTCCTAGTGCACAACCTGGTGCCGGAGCCGCTTGATCAAACACATGAGCTTGCATCGTGGAAGCCAAGTGCGCCTTTGACTTGCAGGGAGTGCGGCCTGAACATCGAGCTGGACGACATCCCGGTGCACAGCCTGGTGCCTGAGGCGCTGCGCGATTCGCCGTCCGCCGACGCCTTCATGGGCGACCTGCCGCAGTACGACGGCGACATGTCCGCCGCGCTGGAGGAGGCCGCTGCCGCTGGCGAGGTCCTGCGCTACGTCGGTGAGCGTGCTCGGATAAAGGGGTCACTTGTCGAAACACCAAGAACGCAGCGCGGGACACCGCCATCAGGCCTTACTAGAGTCCTTGTGTTGGCGCTCGTGACCCAAGCCCTACCACAGTCATGGGCGACCATGCTGCTGCGGAGACCGAACCAGTCTTCGACATGTCTCCAAGCGTAGTGGACTGCAAGGAGCACGCAGGGCGGGTGGAGCTGCTGCGCTGCCGCACAGCCAGTGGTCTGGCAACACTCATTCCTGCGAATGCCTGTCAGCACATTGTTGTCACCCACGGTTGCAGGCGTGGTGGACTGCAAGGCACGCGCGGGGCGGGTGGAGCTGCTGCGCTACCCCAAGGCGCACCCCTTTGCGCAGCTGCAGGGCTCGGACAACATCATCGCCTTCACCACGCAGCGCTACTCTGCGCAGCCGCTCATCATCCGGCGCGCACCTGTCTCTCGACCTTCTTTTCCAAGATCCTTTGCATGCTCCAGGGTTTCAAGGGGCATTGGCAAATGCCATTGCCTTCATCACGCAGAGCTACTCCGCGCTGCCGTGCATCATCCGGTGCACACATCACGCCCCCAAACCTCTCCTTCGTGCACCCCCCCCCCCCCCCCCCGCGCACGCGCGCGCGCCGCACCCTTTCCTATAACTCGTTTGGGCTACTGGTTTGCCTACACGTTGCGCAGTCTTCACACTGCATGTCAGGGCTCCTTACGATGCAAGCAATGCGTCTCCTCACCCAGTGGCACCTCTGTGCTGCGCCTGCCTATACGCCGCGAGGTTCGGAGGGCCATCAGACTGTGTGCCGGTCACCGGTTTTCGTTGACCATCTGAACCTGAACCTCAAACCTGGTGCTGCTGGTGCAGGGGCCCTGGCGCCGGCGCAGAGGTCACAGCCGGCGGCGTGTTCAGCGACCTGCTGCGCCTCGCAGCCTACCTTGGCGCGCCGTCTTGAGCGGGGCCGCTTCACCCGACGCAGCCGCCTTTGGCAGTGCCGCCGGCGCTGCAGCAGCGCGGCAGCAGAGTGGACACAAGCAGCATGTCGTGTGGGCGGCTCCCCCTGCGCAGCAGCTGCCGCCGCTGCGGCGGCGGCAGCGCAGTGCCGAGAAGGTGGAAGGCATGCCGTGAAGGGCAGGTTCGCTGGTTCACACGCGCGGGCACGCTAGAGCAACGCCTAGGGCCTGTCCCATGGCGGCCCGCCCCGCCGCAGCACTTTGCCACAAGGCATATGCATACGGTGTGTCGATTGCGGCAGCACTACGGTTTTCAGATCAAGGGTGTCGCATCGAAATGTTAATGCAAACACGTCGATTTGTTTGAATGGAGTCAAAGCTCGAATGCCGCGAAACATGCACTCAGCTCAAGTGTCAATCATTTACACGAGCAGTGTCTCGTAATGTCAAATAATCTCTGAGCTGTCTTCCCCCCAAATTGCTAACGCCAACAATGTGTGCGTGGAACATGGAATGCTGCGGGGGAATCCCGCGGCCAATTGTACGGTGTGTCCGAAGGTCTGAATGGCTGAGGCCGAGGGCGCGGAACATAATGGAAGGAAAGTCGACTCCGCTGCCAGGACTGCTCGTGTTCAAGCCCCCGCGCTTGCTAGGCTGCTGCAGCCCCGATGGCTGCCGGTACCGACACGATACATTGGGATGTCACCGCGGGACCAGCTGCCGCACATATTGCTCGGCGGCATGCACCAGCTCGTGCATGCCGCGGGCCAGCAGGCGGCGACCGCTGAAGGTCGGAAGAGTGGCTGATGGGAGAGTGAACGACGGTGGTGAGGATGACATGCAGCGGCGACCTTCACATCGTGAGAGCGGTGCGTCTGAAAGGTTCGTAGCGTACACAGGGTGTGACAGCATCGGCTCCGTCAGCGGCGCTGGCAGCGTGTAGAAGGCGCCGATGCATCTGCAAGCAGTACATCTGCCCGATCACTGATGACGAAGCGGGCGATCGCCACACAGCGTTGGCGACAGCGGATCGGTGGCGTCCGCATGCATCAATTATGTATTAGGGAGTATATGGGCGCCATCATGAGTCTAAGGTGGTCAGGTTTGCCGTCTTCGCCCGCTTGCACCTGCAGGTCCACGATCGATCGGCATGATCAGTGTGCAGTTGCGTCTGCAGCGGCACCACGTCTAAAACCGCGCGTCAGGCTGCCGTGCAACAAAATGACCGACAGGTCATTTCGAGCATGATCGCAGGAAGATCGGGCAGTTCGCAGGGTAAAGGACAGCTGCGCGCATGCAAATTTTGATATGCGTGATCTGCACGCCTAGACAACGCATGCAATGCTGCCGCATTGACACAACAAACCACCAGTGGTTGTCGAAGGCAGAGTCTTGACGCCACATAGGGTTTGGAGCGTGCCTGGCGGCCTTGTCGGCAAAGGGCTTCTCCCACAGGATGCCGCCGTCGGAGTCTGTGCCATACAGCGCGTCGACAGACACTGCGTCGCCGACGGACACGCTGCCGCTGGCCTGCACTAAGATTGGCTTTGCTTTGAATACCTGACGTAGATATCTGGTCAGCTGGACATCTGGACAATGCAGGTACACCTAGTGGGTCAAAAACAATCATCCAATCTCCAGGAAACATTGCGCGTGACGATGTCACACGTGGTTGTGCACAATGTCCAGCCATCACAAGGGCTCAGCAAGTCAGGCTGGTTTAGAAGCCACGAACCTGCGCCGTGAGCAGTTGTCCGAAAAAGTGGGCATGCTTGAAGGCCGTTTCACCTAGTCACAGCACAGTCACCAGCCATCGTTCGCACTTGCAAATGTAGACTCGGGCACGAATGCTGCAGCGCTTTCTGTTCTCACTGCGATCAACAATCAAACTGCGATCAACAATCAAGCAACAAAGTGCTGGAACGCACCAGTGGACTGTGCCAGGCCGAGCTGCGTGCCGTTGCGGTACGACTGCAGCGTCTTTGTCGGCTCGCGCTGCTTGTCCATTACCGCTGTGTCCTGGTCGATGGTGGGAATCTGTACATGATAAAACCCTATATAGGACCGTTATGACGAGACCCGAGTTGCCGTAGTGACGCAGCACCGTCACAACCGACAGGCCTGGTCGATACTGGGGACCTGCCCACAGCGACACAGCGCACAGCTGAATTGTTCCATATAGTATTTATTATATATGAAATCCATATTTATACAAGGCAGCTGCTGGGGACAGGACACCCTGCTGATGCCTCCCACCCCTCAGCAGCTGCCGCATTATGTCGCAGCGGTGCGTCCTCTGCGTGTCATGCACGCCTGAACTGCGCGTACTCCAGGGTGTCTGGACGTCGTCGGTGGTGCAAAAGCTCTGTTGCAGGTCGCTTTGCAGCCGCAGCAATGCAGTGGACCAAGTAATGCTTCTGTCTGTCAATGAGTACAAACCCCACGAACGAGAACACGGAATCTTACCGGGCAGCGGGGGCACGGCTTGGAGCCTGTGAAGCTGACACTGTCGTCGCCGACGCTGAGCGAGCGCCAGCGGTTCTCCGCAAACGCGTGCGCAAGGCCCGCCACCACGATGTTGGGCTGCGCATTGCCGCACGATAGTCGCTCACGTCACACCCATCAGGCGGCGATTGCAAGTCAGCTGACACTGGCAGCAACACCTGCCGGCGAAGGAATCGTTTTGACAGCAAGGTCTGCACCTCTGCGCCGTGTTCACATTTCAGTGTGGGGCGCAGGCTGTGAATTTTATATTTGAATTTTAAATTTAAATTTAAATTTAGATTCGCCTTCTCCGGCAGCGGTCAAGCTCACGCACAGTCGCGTCCCGGAAGCTGCTGGACCGCTCGAGAGGAGGTGGTGCTGCATACTGCCAGCGTGAAGCGTGCGCTCGGAAGCAAGGGTAATGACCAATTTGGGAATCGGCGCACCCGGAATCGGTTCATGGGGATGGCCTAAGGCAGCCGCGTGTTGAGGTCCGCCAAGGACTCCTGCGCAGTAGGTATAGTAATCATTGCATGATGATTACTCGCCCGAGCGTGCGACGACTGCTGTACCAACATTCGTCCTGCAAGCTTTCGTTCTGCACTCTCTGGAAGGCGCCAAACCCCGAGCAAGTGTGCTGCCAGCAAATTCATGTCCTGTGTGTTTCAACATCACCCAATGTCATTGATTAAGTTCCAGCACAGTGGTTGAGCGTCAGTGCAGTGCCACCACAGCGCCGAGCCATGGAAATGGAGCGCAGTTTTTGCTTTAGCAGCGTCAGCGCTGCTGAGCTGGTCACGCATGAGGTTGGACTGATGATGGAGCTGCCTCGGTGAGTCAGGTGGTCTTTTTGTAGAAACGCTTTTGGGATAAGAAACCCAAGAAAAATCAGACAAACTTCAGGATCCCATAGCCCACAAAAGACCAATCCAAAACCTACAAGTGATGAGATCACACCTCCGACGTCAGAAGGTAGGGCATCTGATCGGCAAACTGGATCTCCTTTCCCGGCGCCCAATCCTGACCCACCTCCCGGCGCACCGGGTCATCTTCAAAGTTGCCGCCGTCCTGCCGACCTGAAGCAAGTCAGTGACAGCATCTGAGAAACCGTCACGCGAAGCACCTTCTGACTTGTCAGAATTATCGCCGCCTGCCTGCCGGCGCACCGGATGCGCCTGAGCGTCGCTTCTGTGTTGCTGTCCGGCACAGGAATGCGGCGGCCTGCTGCCTCGGAAGAAGCACCATTTCTGCATTTGTCCCCACATCCCGGCGCATTGGGAAACAGACATTTCTTCTCCTCAGTTTCTGTCGTCCTGCTGGTGACCTGCGCGCAGCAGGGTTTAGGGTTTAGGGGTTTGCCAACCATACCAAGCGTCTCATCAATTTTGGATGGGTTCGCTCCCGCGGCTGTTGTGAAGCCGACCAGCATAGCAACCAGTGAATGAGACGACATGTAAACCACCCCTCGTGGCGCCGCCCTGGGAACCCGTTGATAATGACTTTGATTCCGAGACTTAAATCACACTTACGTCGTTTCTAGCAGAGCGCACCATGGTGGCGGATCAGGCGCACGGGTTTGCCGCAGTGCGCGGAGAAGGAGGCCGCAGCGCTGACGCATGCAGATCAGTTGATTCCAGCGAAATGCCAAGAAATTATGCTTTGTCGATTCCTATCGCGGTGGCGGACCAGGCGTACGGGCTCGCTGCAGTGCGCGGAGAAGTAGGCAACGGCGCCGTCTTTTGCCTTCCATATTCAGCACACATTCCCGTCTCCAGCAGAGCGCACCGTGGTAGCGGACCAGGCGCATGGGCTTGCCGCAGTACGTGGAGAACCAGGCTGCGGCGGCGTCTCCGGCGTCGGCGCCCGCGCCTCCACGGCGGCAGCGGCGGCAGCGTGTGGGTGTTGACCAGCTTGGTGTCCGCGGGCAGCGGGTCCAGCGAGACCTACAGACATCAGCACCAAGAAGACGTGAATCAAAGCAGGTGTTTTTGAGATACTTTCCATTTGATGACGGCGGGTGTGCTGGCCGCCTGGTTCTCCACGTGTTGCGGCACCTGCGGTGTCAATCTGCAGCTGTGAGATTGACACCTTATCATTGAGATGTCTTTGAGGATGTGTGGTGATCTCAGTCGTGTGTTCTCGTAACCTGCATCTTTGCACCCGCCGGCATGGACGCCGGCATGTGCGCTTCAATCGGCCAACATTTGACAGTATCGAACTCAAGGTGCTCCTGCGGCTGTAGTTTCATCATAGTGTCATCAGCACAATCTTCTTCGCTCCTCTAGAGGGTTCGCATCAGGCGCAGGGACACGCATGGTCAGGCCGGCGGCAGGGCTTCACCCCCCATGCACCCAGTGCCGCAGCCGGCAGCTCCGCTCTTCCGTGTCCGTGTATATTGGTTTTGGCATATTTTCCCTCGTTTATGAGGGTTTCCGCACCGCCAGAGGGTCCATGTCGGGGGCCGTGACGCACATCGTCAGCCCGGGCGGCAGCAGCTCGTTCGGCGCTGCGTCCCGCGCCGCAGGCGGCAGCTCCACCCGCACCAGCGCCAGCCGGCGGCCCTCCGGCTGACGCTGTGTCACGAAGCCGCCGCTGTCCTCGCGCACCACCACCCAGTGCCGGTCCCACTGGAAGCCTGCCGCAACGTCAATGAAATTTTGCCTACGAGGTGGTCATTGCCAGCCGCAAGGCTCCGTCGACGTAGCTGACAGGCCACTATCTGGATTTATCGACCCTGGATGCATCTGTGCACCGCATACATCCGGGCGATAAGCAAGGCAGGCTGCCACGGTTATGACCTACACCAGATTTAGCTGCACTTTAGCACTCACCAGTGTACGTTAGGTTCGCCTTCTTCAGCGTGATGCCCTTGCAGCTCTTGATTGGGTAGATATTGATTGCTGAGACGTGCACCATGATCGCCGGTCGTCTGGATACGTAGTGCAAACAGCTGCGAGCTGCAGCTGAGAGAGGATGCCTCAATGCACCACACCAAACCACTGCGCCTCGCAGACAGTACGAAACACGCACGGTGCCAGAACCGAGACGAGCTCTTACTGAATATGAACGCAAAGTGTCGCGCAAATCTGTTCCGAATGGTCGGTGATCTCCCATAAGTCGACTGCTCCATGCGGGGCACAGGCGGGAAGTCCCGCGGCGGCAGCCGGAAGGTGGAAGTACAGATCATCGCACACACAGTTGGTGCTCGCTATGGGCACCCGTTTGTTTGTCTGGTATGTTTGCCCTGGCCATTACGCATTTCAGGCTCTCGTTCTTGACAGCCGCAGCCTGCCGCTGGCAGCGCACCGCACACTGCTGACCGCTGAAGACCGCCCTGGGTATTCTCGTGCAGTGGGTCTGTTGAACGCCTGCCAGCCTTCGCTGTGCACTCAAAAATTTTCCCTACTTGGTGCTCACTGCACGTGCTTAGCCTGGATGTGATGCCGCTCAATCAAAGTACACGTTGTTGCCAAAGACCCGGCCTTTTGCTACAATTTCGAAACCAATATCCTTTCGCAAGCTTCAAGGCACAGGCTGTACTACATAGTATGGACGTCGTGGTATCGTTCATTTCAGGACAGGCACAGACACGTCAGTCATGGCGCCCTGGCAGCAGCACCTGTCGCCGCTGGCGGAGCCTGCGGCGGCGGCCCCGCGCCTGTGCACAGCTGACGGCCGCGCAGCGGCAGCACGTGCAGCTTGCAAGGGGGCCGTCGAGCCACCGCAAACACGGTGCCGGCTTTCGGCGTCCAGACTGCCGCGCTCAACTGCCCGCCGTCGGCACCGCCCCAGGTGTGCGCAGATGCCTCCCTTTCACGGCTGCAGCGTTCACGAGACGATCAACACGGAGACAGATGACTGGTTATGCGCGCATGCCACGTGTATGGGTGGCCATGCGAGGCCATGGGGCAAGTGTTCAAGTGCCATGCCGTGGCAGAAGTTTTGACTTCAGTTGGCATGGGCCGATGGTGGCGATTTCGGGGATCGGCGGCATGCAGCGCCTCCAGCAGCAGCAGCAGCAGCGCCAGCGGCGCATGCGCGCAGGCGTGCCAGGGGCTGCGGCGCGGCTGCGGGCTGCCTCGAGGGCCGCGCCGGCGCAATGCGTACGCGTGGCCGTGGGCTGCAGTTTGGCTTATGGCGCTTCTTCCGCTACCTGCGCGTCGCCGCGGTTCCTCACACAAGCGTGCATCACGCCGCTCTGGCTTCGCCGAGCCTCCGCAAAATTGCCCGCGCCGCGGTCGTCGGCACGCATGCCCTGCAGTCGCGAACACATCGGATGACTCATGGCTGTCGGGATGGATCCAACGACAGAAGACGGGTGATGTAGGCAGCGCATTGAATCAGGCAGGAACACTGGCCCCTGAATGCTGTGCATGTGCATCACAGTGCATGGCGCATCACCAGTCTGCTGGGCCGTATCTTTGGGGACGGTCTCGCCAGCAGCAGCGTTGGCGCGAACTACCGCAACTGTGTCCGGGTCCAGCTTCCAGCCGGGCGGGATGACGAGCTGCAAGCCAGAGTCCACAGGTCAGCATCCACAGGTCAGCGGGCCTGTTCAAGCATGTCCATGATGGCATTGTTTGCGGCATGACGGCAGGCACATGCATGCGCAGGCACTACGGGGCCATGCATATGATCAGGAGTAAACATCCATGCAGCATAATCCACTCAAGTTTCAAATGGATTGGGCTGATGCAGGCAGCACACGCACCGCAAGTTGTCAGCCACACTCATCCTGCGGCGGTCCAAGTCAAGCTCGTCAAGCTTTGCATCCATTCCTGCCGAATGCTGCTTGGACAGCACGTCGCCGTCAGCCTTCCTGATCGCTGATACTCGCGAGAGATCGCGTTCGCAGGAGCTGTCTGCGATGGGAGCGCAGTCTTGGCTGAATAGGCTGCCGGAGACGCGCTGCCACGGTCCTCGCACACGATGCGAGACGCAAACAACATCAGATTCTGTGATGAGATCTGCAGCTCTCGGGGGCGGACAGCATTCTGCGCGAGCTGCGAGCTTCACGACTCTCGGTGAAATTCTGCAGATGTCAGTTTCCTGCAGCATGCAGCAGTGCCATACTGTAGACTGTTTTCCGGATTGCTGAACCGATCAGTGCAGATCCCCGACTGCTTTGGCGGTGCGTCGCTGCGCATTGAGCTGGCACAGAAAAACCTCGAGTTGGCATCCGCAATCTGACTACTCGGCGCCCTCCGATCCATCTGCCGCACGCGCTATACTGTGTCTCTGCCAGAGCTCTCGAATCGACTCTGCAGGCATTGAACATGCGATCATCGAGCTAGCGCAACTTACCATAAATCAGCCTGCAGCCGTGCGGCTGACAGCAAAGAAGAGCGGCAGCCGCAGACTTGCCGCCTTTGTTACCAGCTACTTCTCAGCAAGCTCCAATGGCGGCCCTGGCACAGTTCTTCGATCCGTCGCAGCCTCCACCGGCAGCGGCGGAGCCGCCCACGGACGCGGGGCTCGCCACCAGGGTGGCCAAACTGGTGGAGTTTGCATCACGAAATGGACCCAGCTTCGTGGCCCTGATCCAGGGCAAGCAGAAGGCGAGCTTGCAGCCTCCCATTGCACATGGAACTGGCTTGTCTGCATCACCATTGCGCTGCTGCCGCACTGCACACTTGAATGCTAGGATCGCGAGTATTATCACAGCGGCATACAGATTGCCTCGCCTCCTGATGCCGCAGGACAACCCGGAGTACGGCTTCCTGTTTGACGGCGAGGGATCGGCGTTTTACAAGTGGTCCCTGTACAGCACGCTGTCCGCGGCGGCAGCGGCAGCAGGCCCGCAGGGCCAACAGCAGCAACAGCAGGGTGAACAGCCCGGTCAGCCGCAGCAGCAAACAGCGGAGCACCAGCAGACAGAGTCAGCCCAGGTGCCGCCGCAGCAGCAGCCGCACGGCAGTGGGCAGCAGCAGTATGGGTACGGCTACCCGCAGCAGCCACAGCAGGTGAGTGTCAAACCCTGAAAACCAGTACACGCTCGCAGGAAACCCGTTCAGCAAAAGTTGCAGCCTGAACTGCAGTGACAGCAAATTGCCCCAAGCTGCCAAATCCCGAAATTGCATGGACCCCAAGGAAGTCTGTGCACTCTGGCACTCCACTTCCGAAGCTTCCTGCGGAGCTCTTCCGCTGCGCTGCGCAGGGCCACCCTGCAGCAGCATACGGCGTCCCTCCGGAGATCACCTCGGGCTTTGCCGCCGTGCTCTCCGGGCTCACCGGGTCGAAGGTGCGGCCCCCACACGAACTGTGTGTCATACCTGCACTTCTTGGATCCTGCGGTACACTCCGCTCGATTCGCAATGTCGAGTGCACCACGCAACCGAGGTCGCAGCCGCGGCATCCGGCCAACGACCTACAGAGCGGCACAGGAAGGCAGCTGTCAACTGCTGCTCACATCAGTCGTCGTCCACATCACTTGGGTTCAGGTGTTGCCGGAGTTCATCCTGAACGTGTTTCCGGGCGCGCAGCAGCACGCCTCAGGAACAATGAAAGTGCATTACACCACACGGCCGCGACAGCGACTTTCGTTGCCTTGAGGTGCTGTCACGTTATCTACAGGAGTCCGTCCGAGGCGGGGCGGCCTGGTTCCTTGGCGCGCAGCAGCACGCGTGGCCGCTGGCGCAGCAGATGGCGGCGCACAGCGCACAGCTGCCGGAGCACGCCAAGCAGCTGCACCTCCTCTACCTCGCAAACGACATCGTTCTCAAGTCGTGCGCATCGTTGGACTCCACACACCGCAAGCCCTGCCTGCTTCTTGGGAGCTTCAGACGCCTCGCTGCTGCTGAGGCAAAGCTTCGGCTTGACACTCAGCCATCTCCAGCGTGCAGACACACAGATTCAAGTGTTCACTGCACTAGCCGGTGTGAAGCTGAAATCACGAACCAACAGTCCGAGCAATGTCTCGGGACAAACCATGTAGTTTCGAGCAACTGGACGCGCGATCGGCAGGCAGCGGCTCGGAGGCACACGGCGCGGTTTAGGGTTTAGGGTGTGGTTTCGATTCAGCGCAGTAATCGTGACGTTCACTAAAACGCAGTGGCAGCATATGATGCGATTGGTGTCGTCTCTCCGCGCAGTCTGGACGCGCGGGCTGCGGGCAGCGGCCCGGAGTCAGACGGCGTCGCGACGGCACTGCGGCCGGTGCTGCCCTCGATGCTGGCAGCGACCGCCCACACTGGCGGCCTGACGCCGGAGGTGGGTGCCTGGCTTCACAGCGGCATGGCTGTATGCAGAGCTGCTGTTCGGCATGCACTGCAAAAGTGAAGAACCAACAGGGGCCGGTGCTGACCTGGATGCTTGCAAGCCACCGCCAGCACAAGCAGCCTGACGCCTGAGGTTACATTCCAGCTGTTGTGCTGTAGCCAGTGCCCGTTGCGTAGCATGCACTGCCCTCGATGCTGGCGGCGACCGTCTCACCCGGCAGCCTGACGCCGGAGGTGGAGCTCTGACGCCACAGGCTTCGGTAGCCCAGGGTGTAGGACATCAATGCGCCGGATGTGACCAAGACCCTGGTCCTGTACAGGCGTCAGCAGAGCTTGGTGACCTCTGCCGCGGGGCCGTGTGCCCTGCAGATGAAGGCGCTGAGCACATGACATCAGCACAGCCAGGGTGTCGCTGATGTTGTCGATCAGAATGTGCTTGTTTACGACCTATAGGGCGTCACCACACTTGCCCCGGCGTCGCAGGTCGTGGCGAGAACAACCTGCAAGGGAACACCACGTACTGGACTTCAGGGGCTGCGAGGGCGCCTCTGACAACACGCAAACCCTAGTTGACGTTGGTTGATTGAGGCCAGTGCAGGTGGTCGCGAGGCTGCACCAGATCGTGGACTTTTGGGCCTCCAAGGCCGTCTTTGACGCCGGCGGCGCCGCCGAGATGAAGGCCGCTGCATCCAGCGGCCACGCGACGCCGCCGCCGACAGCACACTATCAGCAGCAACAGCAACAGCAGCAGTATGCGGCGCAGCAGCAGCAGCAGCAGCAGCAGCCGGGGCAGCCGTACTGGGACGGGCAGCAGTGGGTCACGCCGCTGGCGGGGTACGGGCAGCCGGCGCCGGGCGTATCGCCGCATACTTCGCCGCACCAGGTGAGAAGGGGCAGCTGGACGGCTTGTGCATGCCTGAGCTTTGCTTGCAGAAGCGTGACGAGATGCGAAGGCGCTTCTGTAGTGGGACGCGGCATGTGGCACTTTGTCAATGCCCGATCTCGTCAGGACATCGGCCGCTACCAATTCCATTGAGGTTGGCACCCATGAATCTGACTTTCAATCTGATTTTGGCATGCTACGACGCTTCTGTGCAGCCCGGCATGTGGGGCGGGACCTCAGCCGTGCTGGCGCCGCCGCCGGACCTTGCGTTTGCGCAGCAGGTGCTGATGCTGCAAACACCCACCATTGTTGTTGCTTACTAGAGGGCGGACCTTCCCAAGAAGCGTGCTTCTTCACGGCCCCACCTTGCACGCTATCGGATTCACACGGCACACACTCCACATCCATCTTGCAGCGCATCTTGCATAGGAGGCCGAACCTGAGCCTTGTGAGAATCTTGAGAGAAGGATGTGCGCTGCCGCAGGGCAGTTATGGCGGAGGGCAACCGGGATTTACGCCGCCAGCAGTAGCCCCCGTCGCGGCACCAACGCCGCCGCTGCCCAACCCCGTGGGCTTTCCGCCCGGCCTGCTGCCGCAGGTATGATTGCCGCACCTGCTGGCCCTGCAGTGCTGGCCTTGTGGCAGAACGATCCCTCAGACGCCCCACTCAATTCGACATTGATTCACATTGCGTAGATGGCGAGTGTGCAGGCATAGGGCAGTACATATACGGCAGTACATATACGGCAGTGCACATAGGGCAGTACACATAGGGCAGTACACATACACTTCGCCCTGCGGCAGCAGAGCGCTGTATCTGGGTGGCTGACTCCACTTTGATTCCCCACTTGTGCAGCTGGTGAAGGCGCGGCAGGCGGACGGCGCCTGCACGCCGCTCGCGCCGGTCGACACACAGCAGGAATCGTGTCCTTTCGTGTCCGTGCTCATTGCTGAAGTCAACCTCTGTCCCGCCACACAGCTGGGAAGGCGCGGAGGGCGCCTGCACGCCGCTCGCGCCGGCCGACACACAGCAGAAATCGTGTCCATTCGTGTCCGTGCTCATTGCTGAAGTCAACCTCTGTCCCGCCACACAGCTGGTGAGGGCGCGGCAGGCGGAGGGCGCCTACACGCCGCTGACGCCGGGCGACGTGGCGGCGGCGACGATGCCGCCAGTGCGCGAGCCGGACGCCTACCTCAAGTCGCGCCTGGACCAGTTTTATGCAGAACTGCAGGTGAGCTGTCAGCTTCGATACTCCTGGTCAGGTTTGCTACGTGCATCTTTCTAGCTTCGCTGCTTGCATCCATTCGAACAAGGTTTCTCGATGAGCACGAGCCAGACGCCTACCTCAAGTCGTAGCCCGACAAGTTCTACGCGAGAGGTCCGACACCTCCAAACTGCCGTGCACTGGAGTCTGTGTACCTCAGGTTGGCTTGAAACATCTGGTCGACGACCACGAAACCCTTTGAGTATACAGCAGGCATACTGCTCCGGGCCATCGAGGGCAGACACGGAGGATGCGCAGCGCGTGCAGCGGCGTAATCAGAGGCGTTTCCTCGATCGAGTTTCACCACGGCCCTTCTCGTGTAAAAACTATTGCCCAGGGCTGTCGCGCGCGGATGTGGAGGACGCGCAGCGGACGCAGCAGCGTGCGGGCGGGTGGCCAAGAAGCCTCAACTGACCTGTGTCAACTGACCCATATCCGCACTCGGGACGGCATCCACAATGCAGGACTACCGCCCCGGCTTGTCGCGCGCGGACGTGGAGGACGCGCAGCGGGCACAGCGGCGCGCAGATGGGCGGCCGGAGGAGGCAGCAACGCCGCGGCACGCCGAGCACGCCCGCACCTTCGATGGGCCTCCGCCGCGGGGGTCGGCGCCGGCAGGTGGGCCCCACTGCTGCAGTTGCAGAGCTGAAACATGCGGATTTGAATTTGAAATAGGTGCGATTCCGGTGGGGCTAAGTGCACGGCACGGTCGCTCGAGCCTGCAGCGCTCGGCAGCAGCAGGTGGGACCCTGCTGCGCTGGCAGGCTGAAATTCAGGCAGACGCGCTTTTTGGTGTGTCTAGTCGGACGGAAGATTGGCCGCCCATTGCCGCGGTGAGGCTCAGGGCATCCTGCAGGAGTTGAAGGGTCCGAAAACTAAACCCTAAACCCTAAAGGCAATGCAGGACTGGTGGCCCGAACCGAATCAAGCTGACTTGTTCCTGTCAGCAGCCAAGGCGGTGCTGGGTGAGGACAGAGCCCTGCTTTGCAGCAGCAGGGCTGCCGCTTGGTCACCGAGGCATGCACTGCTTGCCCTCCGTGCTTGCGATGTGAGGCTCACGCTCACGGAATCTGGCTGCAGATGGCGGCAGCAGAGGCGGCCTGGGCTCGGGCCGCATCGGCCTGGGCTTCGAGGACCCAACAGCCGCGCAGCAGCCCAGCAAGTGCGCGCCTCTATCACATCAAGACAGATGTATGCAAATCGAAAGTCGTTCGTTCAATCGATATGTGTTTATCTGAGCCAAGCCCCTCCAGAGCTCGCTCTGACGCGTCATCACTTCCCGTGGCTGCCGCGCAGCTACGACAACCCATACGACTCCTTCCGCCAGCAGCGCAGCAGCGGCTACTACGACGCCATCACGCGAAACAGCGTCGACGCCATGGTCAAGCGCGGGGAGCGCTTTGGCGGCGGCCGCTGAAGCTCATCCTAGGCGCGACGGCGCCGACGCCATGGTGAAGCGTGGCAAGCGCTTTGGCGGCTGCCGGTAGACTTCAATGCTGCCGTCTGCTGCCACCACAAGGGCGGTATGGTGTGGTGGGGGGCTAGAAGGGTGCGCGCTACAGGGGCGACCTGCAGCGACACTGCCCCTGGTGCAGCACCATTCAATTGGTAAAAGATGGTGTGCCAGGCGCGTCGGCTGTCTGGCGGGACTGGATGTGCTGGGGAGGGCGTGGCTGCGACTTTTTTGCCTTCTCGCTGCACCTGCGAACCTTTGGGTAGCCGCCCGCATGGCACGTAAGCAAACAGCGGTAGTCAGCAGGGCTCACCGGGAAAGTCAGCGCTGTGCGCTCCTTGCGCCATCGCGAGCGCCGGTCCCCACAATACGGCTCGTGCTGGCGGTGTACGTTGCGTGCACTTCTCTAATGTTGACTCTGGCGGTGAACTCTTCGAAGCTTTGCTGATGTACGGGCACACAGTGATTTTGCTGACTCAAAACGACAATCACCACCTCCCGACAATCGTGGCGGGACCTTATGCGTTGACGCGCGTCCGACTTTGCTAAATCAGAGTGGCTTCCAACACTGCTCTGTGTGCGGAGTTCGTGGTGCCCAGGAGGTTGTGTACCGCAGCCGAGCATCAGGTGAGATTCATGGATCACGTGTGCCAGTACAGGTACAGCACTTTGGCCCTGCCTTGCTGACGAAGGACAGTTTCGCGTTCGCCGAGGGCAAGGTCGTGCTGCGGCACATCCGGGAACCTCCCTCCCTCTTCACACCACATTGTGCATGTGGTTTTGGGAGTGGCTTTGCGGACGCCGACAGTCCTCACACCGGCAGGAGTGCAGTCGGGCTGAATGCTCTGAAATCAAGACATTTTCTAGCGGCTTGGGCATGCTCTCTGTCGCATTGAGCAGCACGTGCAGTCGTGTAAATAAGTCGCGTGATGCCCTCCTTTGCTGCTGCCGCCATTGCGCACTCAGGAGCTGCCTCCAATCTAGCGCTCTGCCACCAACATGCCAGCTGATGGCTCGTGAACTTTGTTATGCCGCAAGGGCATCGTAGCACATGACACAGCAGTCGGGGGGGCCATGCAGCGCGAGAATGGTATCGTGGTGACTATTGTGCTCCACACTGCAATTGGGACAGCAGCGACGGCACATCTGGAGTTGTAAGGCGGTGGCGGCGGCCACTGCGACGGTGCGTCGGCGCAGCTGCGCATCATTTCAAATGTTTGCTTCTGCTTTCATGTCTGCTGATAGTATCTGCATGCTGCGCTGAATCCACATCGGGGAATCCTCATCAAATTTCAAGATTTGATAAGGACGTAGGGTGCTGCACACATGCCTAATATTGCTGTCGCTATTCGAAACAGCCATGAGGATCAGCATGCCGACGTTACGGTGCGGCGGGGCTCTGCTGAAGGCGCGCGCGTGCATGGCGGATGTGCTGCCGCTGCCACCGTATTGCACAACACTTCGTCGGATCTGCGACTTGTGCTCAAACCTGCAGCTAAGCTCCGATATTCAGACATTTGTATCACCTTCTTCTTCCAGGAGGAAGCAATATGCGCCGGACCACATGCTGGTGAAATGTACTCAGACTGCAAGATTGCAAGAAGCTTGTCGACGCACAATGAAATTGTCCTCTTTAGATCTGCTGCTTGCAGGGTTGCCATGCCATGAGACAGTATGAACGCCACGCTTACAGATTTGCTTTAAATGAAAGGCCAATGGCCTGTCCAAACCAATTCACTTTACCCTCTCACACATACCACACCACCAAACACATCGTACCACATTGGACTAGGCCGCAAAACGCATGCATTGGAGCTCCGAATAGCAAACCAAGCTTTGCACATAGAGCATGTTCCTATGCACAGGTCCTCCACGCAGCCAAGACATTTGTGCAGCACAGGATGCCGATGCCAACCACCCTCGCCGTCGCATTCGCCTGGCTGCTGCAGCATTCACTGCGACAGCCGCACACTTGATTTCATTGGCCGCCGGCACAGGCTTCACAATGCCGCATCAGCTGCAGGTCCAGCCGCTGAAGCAGTCGCGCCACACGGCGGCCGCGGCAAGCCGGTGCTCGAGTGCTGACGCCTGGCGCCGCGGCCGGCGCCGCAAACCACCTGGATCTGATCCAGTTTCTGGTTGCCTGATCCGCTCGAGCCGTTCAGGGAGCTGTATCTGGTTGTCCTGTGCCCGTGGGTGCGCTGCCGGAGGCGACGCCGCAGCAGCCTCTGCGGCAGCAGCTGCGGCGACTCTCCTGCCGCCCCCCCGAGGCTTTCTAAAACCCTTAGGAGGGACCCATGGGGGAGGTTCGCATCTGCTGCTGCGTCGACGCCTTCTGGAAGAGCCACTCCTGCAGGCGGCGGCGCCACCCTGACACGCCCGGCAGCAGCGAGCTGCCGCCGCCGTTCACGCCGTACCTGCGGACAGGCGTGACAGGCCGTCGGCGATGCACATCATGTGGGGCAACATCCGATCTGCAGGTCGCTCGGGCGTGCTGCAGACACTCGGCGGGCGTGGTGCACGGGCAGACAGAACAATCAATGTCACGACATATGCGCGCCGTATGAACATGTGCTCTTGTGCAGTGCGCGCCGTCCGCGAGTTCGCCCAGCTTGACGGCGTCATCGCAGCCTGTGCCCCGATGGTTTCTTCGGCAATAACAGTTGCAGCTTCAAACTCACTTGGTGCGCTGCACGCCGTCCATGAGTTCGCCCAGCTCGATGGCGTCCTTGCCGGCGCGCCCCGCCAGCAGCGCCGCCTCGTTCACCACGTTTGCCAGCTCCGCTCCGGAGAACCCTGTGCAGAGGAGGAATGGAGGTTCGTCACCCTCGTGGCGACGCACGACCAGGCCGCTTCTGGCGCGCTGCCTCGTTCACCACGTCGACCACCTCCGAGACTAGAAGCCTGCGCCAGACGAGGGGCTTACAGTCACGTGAGTTACGACGAAGAGCTGAAGGAGGCCTGGGGTTTGGCATGCCCAGTGAAAGGGTTTAGGGTTTAGGGTATGGCGTGCCCAGTGAAAGGCCCGAGCCTGAAAGCCGTATCCTTCACTGCAATGGGCAGCACTTCATTGGCAGGCCGGTCCTGGCAGGGAACCTAGGGTTTGGTGTGCCCAGCACCTTGAAAATCAACGCCTGTGCTCTGCATACAAGTATGCCCTGGTAAAGACAAAGCCCCCAACCCGTTTCGTATGCAGATAAAGAATATACATATTTTAAATGATTTTTTTAAATGAGGCGCGAGTCTCACCGCGCGTCATGCGGGCGATGGTCTGGCACAGCAGCGGCTTGTCAATAGCCAGCGGCAGCGGCGTGCCTCGCAGGTGCACTGCCAGAATGTCCGCTCGCCCCTGCTGGTCCGGCAGCGGCACCACAACCTGTGCAGATATGAGTTCAACTCAGTACTGTTGCCTCGTACCCATAAGTGGAGCCTTCTTCCGGCCGTGGGCCCGCCATAAATCCCGCCCGCCCCTGCTGGTCTGGCAGCGGCTTGCTGGTCCGGCGGCGGCACCACCGGAAACAGAAGGGCCAGATAGGAGTCAAAAGGGCCAGATGGGAACAGAAAGGCCAGATGGGAATAAAGGGCCAGATGGGAACAGAAGGGCCAAGGGCCAGATGGGAACAGTAGGGCCAGATGGGAACTGAAGCCAGATGGGCCAGATGGGAACAGAAGGGCCGGATGAGAACACTGTGGAATGTGCTGAGGCATCAGGGGGCTGGCCGGTCCTTCCGCAGCAGGGCGGCGGGGCGCTGTAAACAAGCGGTCATATGCACAGGAGCATATGTGAGGTTTCTGGCTCAGCCTTCAGACTCACCCCGCGGGACAGGCAGCGCCGGTGCATGCGCGCGCACAGGGTCCAGCACCTTGACGGCAACGAGAAGGGACGTTCAAGGGTAAGCAAGGGTAAGCAAGGGTAAGCAAGGGTAAGACTCACCCTTCTGGACAGTCGCCCGGGGCGCGTCAACGCAGGGTCCAGCACTTCCGGCCGGTTGGTGGCGGCCAGCAGCAGCACGCCGGCGCGGCCCTCAAAGCCGTCCAGCTCAGTCAGCAGCTGGTTCAGCGTCTGGTCCCGCTCCTCGTTGAGACCCAGGCCCCGCTTGCCACCTGAAAGTAGGGGTGAATCGTCGTAGGATACGGTGGCGGGGTCCGCCTGGGAAAGCTGAATGTTGTACGCGGGAAGCCATCGAGCTCCTTCAGCCGCTTCCCCACATCTGGTCCCGCTCCTCGTTCAGCAACAGGCTCTGGAACTTCCGCCAAAGGCGCTCATTTGATGACACACACACTCAGCCAGCCAGCCAGCCAGCCAGCCAGCCAGCCGCGGGGGGGGGGGGGGGGGGGGGGGGGGCGGGGCCCCCCCCCCCCGCGCAAACAGCC
>JAABUW010003563.1_pt1 | contig 22104 bp, 1 predicted proteins | sample 5560081 | NCBI WGS metagenome assembly JAABUW01 (sample SAMN10711882, study PRJNA513363) | rock metagenome | isolation source: Antarctica rocks | place: Antarctica: Victoria Land, Knobhead sud
ACAATATTGTTTCGAGATATTTGTACAAATTAGTACTCTTTAATAGCAATAATTTGTCTATAAAACTTGTTTTTAATTCAATATTAACGCAAACAATAATAAATTTCTAATCTTGCTTTATTCGACTGCTATAAAGATTGTCTTTAAAGATTGCGTATTTATTAAAAAAAGCTTTAATTTTATAGATATTTAAGATTGCGTACTTTATTTAATTAATATATTGTTTGTATTTCTTGCTTTAATTCGAACAAATATCGATTTAATATATATCGAACATATAATTATTTAATTCTATATAGTCTTCTAGATAGATAACTTAACAAATATTGCAAAAATACAACAATATATTGTAACAAACAATATAAGTATTATTAAAATCTTTTTTTAAAGATATCTAATTATAAAATACAATTATTGTTTTGTTAAATTAAGTATTTATAGTAGCGTATTTAATATTTGCAAACGCAAAATAATATATTTTGTTATTATTTAAATAAACGTTCTCTATATATGCAACAAAGTAGATATAAGAATATATTTTTGTTTAATTAATTAAAAGCTTTTAATTAGATAATAAAGCAAAATACTAAAAGTATTAACGCAACAATATTAAATTTTTTATATAATCTTTATCTTAATATTCTTTGTTCTACATTAAAGACAAAGATATTTGCTAATATTGCTAAAATAGTAGATAACGCTTTATAAATTTAATATTTTGTTAAAATACAATTTTTTTTTGTTAAAGCAATCGACAATCGTATTGAAAATAACAATACTTCTATTATTATTTTTGTAATATTGTTGTAATACTCGATTATATTCTTTAATACTTTAACATATTTATTTAAACTTGTATATTTAGTAGATTGTTTAACATTATAATATAGTTTGTTAATTACATTTTTTTATATATAAGTAAGAATTGCAAAGTCGATTATATTGCAAAATTAATTATAATATATAACAACTTTGTTAAGATTAGAGCTTTGATAACTAGTATATAGTTAATTGACGAGAATACTAGCTATATAGAACTAACTATATACAGAAAATAGATATAAGTACTATAAGTGTCAAGACGCTAGACGTTATTCGTAGTATATTCGAGACTAGAAAGCGAAAATCCGAAAAATAATCGAAAAACGAAATCTATCTAGTCTAAAATTGTAATACTATTCTTTCTTCTATTCGCGAGTTTCGACAAAGTAATATCGAACTTTTCAATTAGCGTTTTTAGTTAACTTCAATTAATTTTGGATATTTGTCGAGTACAAGTTTCGATTAATATTAAATATATATTAAATATTGCTCGATAATTAAAACTAAAGTTTTCGATATATATCAAGTAAAAGAATAAATTTGTTAACTAGAAAAAAATAATCGAAAATTTTGAATTAAAATATGCAAAAAACAATAATATATTAAACAAAAAGTATATATGCTAAAAATAATATTCTAGTTAATTTTCGACTATTTTCGATTAGTATTGAATACGTCTATCGAATACAATCTAATACTCGAAATCAAATATCAAATAATTGTCGAATAACAAAAATCGAGTTTCGAGCAATTGTCGAGCAATAGATATCGAGTTTTGAGCAATTTGTCAAACAACAACAAGATTAAGAAAAAGAAAAAAAAGTAATTAATTTTTAAGAAAACATCAAATATAGAAAAATTAAAGAAAATACAAAAAATTACTAATTTTAACTCTAAGAAGAGAATCCGAATTACGTAATACAAAAATCGAAAAATTGACAACAAAATAGAGATCAATTGTGTTCAAGATAATTCGAAAAATCGATTACGTAATCTGAAGAAAGATTGGCAACAACAAAAGAGATAGCAACGTCGAAAAGTCGAAATTTGTTAAATTTTAACTATATTCGAACACGTTCGTCTAAATTTGCAACACAAAGAGAGAAAATAACATAAAAGTGTTTTGATAGCAATTTATATATAGTTGTGCGTATATTTAGAAATACTAAGTTAACTCTTATTCGAAAAATATTTAGAAGTAATATCTATAAAATGTTTAATAAAAATACTATAGAGACAACAACAAAAATTGCAAATATATATCGAATAGCTTTCGACAATAATAATATATCAATAATATATTTTTGAAATTTTTGTTAAATGTAGCAAAAAGCAAAATAGTATATTAAATTCGATTTTAATTGCAAATATATAATAGATAATTTTCGACAATAGTAATATATCGACAATACGTTTTCGAAATCAATTCTAGATACAATAACAAAAACTATAGATATATATTAAGCAACGTTTTAACAACAATAATAGAAAAGTACAAAAATATATAGACACAAACTATTCTATTTATTAGATTTTCAATCAAAAAATATTTTAAATATTTAGTAAAATTTTGTTGCGTCTAGATATTTGTAATAGAAATCGACAACAAAATTAGAGCAATTATTAGCTATAAAGTAGTTTAGTTATTTAGATCTATTGTTGTAGTTTGTATAATTTGTAAAAAGAATTTAATATTGTAGTATTTTGCGTCTATAATTAGTAACAATTAGACTTAAATTTATATTTTTGTTGTTTTTGTATATATTGTATTGTAATATTCCAATATCTTTGATATAATATTCGAAATTGTTGTTAATATTGTTAACAATATTAACAAGCAACAAAAATTTAATTTGTTAATTTAACAAAGATTTGTTTTTGTTAAGATACAAAAATTATAAATAAAATACTAAATAAATTTTTATTAACTCGAATAGTTCTAGTTTGTAAACATAATTGTTAATTGTTCAAATAATTTTATAGAGATCTGCATTTTTATATTTTAGAAATTTGTATAATTAAGTTATTTTAATATTTCGAACATTAAATATAATTTAATTATTAATATTAAATTTTGAAATTGTAGCGCATTTATAATTAGCAAACTTTATTTGTTTAATTTAAGTTTAAACAAGCTTTTAACAAAAAAAGTTTTGCAAAATTTCGATTTTTTTAATAGTTTTGTCGATATTTTTTATATTGCAACAAACTTTTAACGTGCTATTATTAGAAAAGATTTCGAATAGTTTTAAGTCTAATTGTAATAGATAGTTTTTAATAACAAAGAAAAGTAATAAGTTAGTAAATTTGCTAATATAATTGTTTGCAACAAATTTAACAATAACAAGATAATTAATTCAATTATTCTAATTGTATTGTATATATATTCGAAGATACTACTTAAGAACAATATTAGTATTTTCGATTTAATTGTCGATTTTCAAATAAAACGCAATTAATAGTTTAGATTTGATTCTTAATTTTTTGCAAAAATATTGTTAGAAGTAAATAATAAATTAAGTATCTCTATTAAAAACAATAGTAACTAAAAAGTTCTTAATATATTAGACAAAGTCGATAAAAATCTAAACAATAGTTTTAATTTTCAAAAAGTTTATAGATATAAATTTCTTATTTTTAAATAATTTATCGACTATTACTAAAATATATTGAAAGATCTTTTCTTTATAATAATAGAGCAACAAAGAGATAATAAAATTACAAAATATATTTTGTCAATAATAGTTTAAAATAGATAGAAACTTCAATAAATTATATTTATATTTGCGATATAATTTAATATATTTGCAAATCGAACAATTTCTAATATATTTTTAATATCTAAATATAGTATTAATTAATAGTAGTAATATTGTATTTTCTCGAACATAGTTGTTCGATTCAAATATTTAGTATTTAATAGTTTATACTAAAATTTGATTGTTTTGATTCGAAGAATATTTTTTGCTTTAAAAAATATATATTTTATCTCGAACAAATAGATACTTAATTTTAATTGTTAAATATTCGACTATTGTGCAATTTTCAAGTTTTAGTTTAATTGTTTTGCAAAAAATAATTAAAAATTTTTGTTTATTAGCTTTTTTAGTCTAAATAATCTATTTTATTTTTTGTTACACAAATATATTTCTAATATTTGTTAAACAAGAACTTCGAAATCAAATTCTATTTTAGATTTTTTTTTCTTTTGTTAAATTGATTGCAACAATAAATAAAAACTAAATTGTAAAAGAGATTGCAAATATAGATAGTTAAATTATAAATAAAATAGATATATCTAAAGAGAAAACAAAATCAATAGCTAAAAATAAAAAAACTATAAACTAAAAGATTGTAAATACAACAATAGCAAACAAAGAAACTAAAAGCAAAAATCTAGCAAAACAAAATCTATTCTATTAAAGTAATATATATTGTATAGACAATAGAAATATAAATAGTTTTATATTTTTGTTAGTTATGAGTAAGATTTAAGTAAACTTTTTGCAAACTTTTGCAATTCTTTTGTTAGCAATTAGTTTAAACTCGATAAAGTCTTAAAACAAGTAAATTAATTTTGTTACTAAATTGTAGATAATATTTAACAATAGCAAAATTAATATAACAACTTTAATTATATCTAATTTTAAATTGTATTGTTTAAAAATTGTTTGTTGTTAAAACTAATTGCAAGAATTATTTTTGTTAAAAAACAAATTTTGCAATTGTTTAATTAAATTGTCTAATTTCGTATTTAATATATCTAATTGATAAATAATCTTAAAATTAAATTTGAACAAAAACTCGATTTAGTAAATCTAACAACAATTAAGTTGTTTAGTAATTATAAAATATTTTAAATTGCAATAATTATTAATAATTTTAATAAATTGCTTAACAAATATATCGATATACTTTAAATACTATTTCTCAAAAGCGCAAACAATAATTAATAGTTTTTTGTTGTAAATTTTGTAGTTGCACTCTACAAACAATATAATTTTAAATATATAAATTATCGAATAAAACAATCTATTCGAATTTATCTATAAAAGCATAATAATAATTACAAAATTAAAAATATTGTTTTCGATTTAGATTTCTAGATCGAAATCGAAATAATATAAAATAAACTAATTAATAAAAACTTTTTTAAAAAATTTAAATACAAAATCTTCAAAATTGTTAAATTATTATAAAAAATTGAAATTTTTGTTTTTGAACTTACTAAGTGCTAATAAAGATTTAACTAGATTCGAATAATTATAAATAAATTGTTAATAAAAGTTAACAAAATCTAGAAAAATCTATATATTGCGTACACAAATAGAAGTTTTCTACTTAAAAATATATTTAATTTTCTTGAAATCTATTTGAATTTTTTTGATAGTAATAATTAGATCTAGATATTTAACTTGTTTAACAAAAAAAATATACTTGTTAATATTTAAATAAAGATTTGCGTTATAAAATTTAGCAAGAACTTTGTTTATATAATTTTTATATTTTTTCTGGATATTATATAGATAATAAAGACTATCTTATATTTATTATCGAAATATATTTAAATCTTATTAAAAACAACAATAATATTAAACTTGCTATAGTATTTAATTTTGCATAATTGTTGCAAGATCTTTCTAATTAATAATAAAATATTGCAATTCTTAATTGTTAGAATATTAAAATCTCTATAGTTTATATAGACGCGTAAACTTCTATTAGATTTTTTAACTATAAAAGTAAAAACAATATATTATAAAATGTTATTGCAAATTTGATTTTTGCTTTTTATATTATCTAGATAGACTCTAATAATCTCTTCTTTTTAACAAAATATATTGTAGACTTTTTTAATTAAAGAAATTGTTTTTGAAACAAAATTAATAATATAATTAATATTTCTATTAAAAGATAACTTGTTAACTTTTTGCAAATTAAAAAGCTTAATCTATTGTTTAAATTTCGAATATATTTGTTTTTTAAGTTGTTTTATATTCGAAGAATTTTGCTTAAATTTAATATAAAATTTGTTGTAATTATTAAAGATAATAGTTGCAATATTTATAGTAATATTGCTATCTATAATGCAAGCTAGATATCTATTGTTTTTCTTTAATTAATTTAGTATAATAAAGTGCTTAAATACTATTGTAACTTTTTTGTAATTTTTTTTGATAGCAAGTTTCAAAAATACAAAAATACTTATTTTATAAATATCGATTTTATCGAAAAATTTCGAAAATAAATATTCTAATTGTTTGTGTTAATTATTGAAGATTTTTAACAACTATTAATCTAACAAGCAATACTTTATATAGTAATCGAAATTAAACTTAAGAGATTATATATTGTTTTTAATTTGTATATTATATTTTTTAATTTAAAATATATTGAAAATAATTGCAAATTGTTTTAATTCAATTATTAAATACTATTAAATTTTAATATATTTGCTAAAATTAAGAATAACTTAAACAATATAAATAATATTAGAAACAAATTTGTTATTAATTAGATACAATTTAATAAAATTTTGAAACAATATAATAGAAAGTTTATAAAGTTTGACAAATTTTTTATTAATAAAAACTCTATCGAAGATTTCGATATTAATAAATAGTATTGTTTTAATATAGTATTTATCGAAAAACAAATAGACTTAATTTGAACAAATTTTAATATAAAAATCTAGTTGCTAATTGTTAAACAATTTGTTGTTAATAGTACTAGAATTAAGCTTAACTTTAACAAACAAAATTCTATTATATAAATTAAATAAGATTTTGAGCTTTTTTATTGTTTTTTTTATAAATATTAGTTTTTGTTTTGAATTGCAACTTTTGTCGAAAATATTTAGTTTTTTAATTTGCTAAAATTATCTAAATTGTTATTTAAAATATTAGAGAAACTATTTTCTCTAAATATTGTTAGCTCGAAGTTACTAATATTATAAGTTTTAAATTTAATAAAAGTTTCAATTTTAATTTTAACTAATTTGTTTTTGCAAAAAATATTTTTATAATACAATTTATATTTTAGCTTAAGATATTTGCAACAAAGATTTAGAAACTTAATCTTATTTTTAAGAGTTTAAAACTATATTTCTATATTTTGTTCTTAATTGCAAATAGAGATACGTATATTAAAACTATTGTTATTGCAAATATTTGTATTAATATATTTAGAGAACTTCGAAATACTAATACAATTATTTTGTTTATTAATACTATTAATAACTTGTATATAGATAGAAGTTCGAATAATTGTCGAACAAGATTTTTTTATTTGTTAAAGTTTAAGATCGATTTTACAAATTAATTTAATAAATTAATTTAAAATAATATAGTTTGTTAAAATAATATAGCAATTTTAAAATCTATAGTTTAAACTTTTGTTAAACTAATATATTTTATCGATTTCTAATATAGAAATTTCGATTGTTGTAGATATAAAGCAATTAATATATTAATTAAAAATTTCGATATTTTTTATAGCAAATTCGAACAATATAATTTTAACAAAGTTATATTGTTTTTTGTTTAAATTGTCTTATTAAGTACTTAAGTTTTTAAACAAATTATCTATTATTAGATAAAAATTGACAAATTTATCGAACAAACAATATTTGATTTTTTTAAAAATATTGTTTGTAATTTTAACAATAGCAAAACTAAGTTTAATTTTTTTGAAAACAAAATATCGAGAAATACTACTAAACTTAAAAATTAACACAATAATTTATTGTTTAAACTTTTCGAAATCTTTAGTAAAAATAGAAAAATCGAAAAAATATTTATTGTTTTTTATTTTTTGTAGTTTCGATTTAAAATTACAAACAAGATAGATATTGTTAAATCGATTTTGTATTTATAAATTAGATTTATAAAAATAGTTATATTTGTTGTTGCTATTAAAATTGTAAATTATATAAATAAATTCGATAGAAGCAGTATTTTTATTTCGAGAAAAAAAATTGTTTCAATTAATATATAGTAGTTTTGGACAAATTGTATTAAGCTAAAGCGTTGTTACGTTTGTAACAAAAACAATATATTGTTTTGTTACAAATACTTATCGTTAATTTTGTTTAATTTAAATAAGTTTTCAAAGAGTTAATTTAAATTTTTAGCTAATAGATAGAGTCGAAATTGATTTTTTTATTAATTTGAAGTTTAACAATAGTAATATTATTTTTATAAAGCAATTAAAACTATTTCTTAATATTACTTTTAATTGTTTTCTACAAAAGTTAAAATATTTTTTGTTAATTTTTGTTAAAATTGTTAAGCTAATTAATTAAAGTACAATATTAATTTGATTTTTTTTTGATTTTTTTTTGATATATTTGTTACAAAATTAAACAAAATTGCTATTTAGCAATTAATATATCAAAGATCGAATTAATATATTTGACAAATCTATATTATTAAACAAATTTAATTTAATTAGTTTATCAATTATAATTTTGTAAAAATTGAATCGAACAAATAACAAAAATTCGAATATATTGTTTTTAAATAAATTAGAGTACTCTTCGAACTCTAAATTGTTTTTGAAATTGTTTTAATTTAATAGAGTTTTTATAGAATAGTAATTGTAACAAAAAACAATATTAATATCTAATTAATTTTTATTTATCGAGAGTTTCTTAAATAACTTGCGATTTTTATTAAAACTAAACTTAATTTTGCTTTTCGAAATTGTTTTTTTGTTAATTATATTGTAAATATAGATAAAATACAAATAGTGCAAATATTTGTAAACAAAAATAGAAGTTCGAGCTTAAATATATTTAATATTATATAGATATTAAAGAACTTATATTATTTGCAAAGCAAAATTTTCGATATCGAAAATAGATATTGTTTAAAGTATTGTATTGTTGTATAGCAAATCTTTTAATATATAAAAACAAAAGTATTGTTCAAAAACAACAATAAAACTGTATTGGAATTGTTGTTCTAGCAAATCTACTAATTTTATTTTAGCAAATTTATTGATTTTATTCTAGCAATTTTATTAATTTTATTCTAGCAAACTTATTGATATTGTTTTAGCAAATTTATTGAGTCGAAGTTAGAACAATTTGTTGTCTCTCTATTCTAGCAAATTTATTGATTTTATTCTAGTAGATTTATTGAATTGTAGTTAAAATAGTTTGTTGTTTATTTATTTTAGCAAACTAACTAGAGAATTAATAGAATTATATATTGTTAAGTTATATATTAATTAAGAGATATTTATTGTCGCAATTTAATTACGTTTTGCAAAGCGTTTGTTCTAATAGTTTTATATGTAGAATTCGTTTTGCAAAACAAAAAACAAATAGCAAATATAAATATTTTTAATATATAGTTTGTAGAGTCGTGTCTAAAAAGATAGTTAGTATTATATTAGAGTTAGAGTTTTGATAGCTAGTATATAGTTAATTGACAAGAATACTAGCTATATAGAACTAACTATATATAAAAAATAGATATAAGTATTATAAGTATCAAGACGCTAGACGTTATTTGTAGTATATTCGAGACTAGAGAGCGAAAATCCGAAAAGTAATTGGAGAACAAAGTCTATCTAGTCTAGAATCGTAACAAACTTAAACATAATTGTTAACAAGATATTCTTTGCAAATATTTTGAAAAATATAATATTTTGTTTGCAATTTATTAAAATCTTTAAGAATAAATATATTGTATTTAACAATTAAAGCAATACAAAATTTGTTTAATTAATTGAGTCTTTATTGTAGATATTCTAATTAATTAGTAAATTCAATTATAAAAAATTTACGCAAATAAAGATATAATTAATTGTTTATATCTTTAGTAATTGCTACATGTTTAACTTGTTATATAAATATATAAATATTGCAATAGAAGATATTCTTTTCAAATATTATATAATTGTCTATTAAATAAGACTTCTTTAATAATTCTAGATAAAAGTATTCTATATTAGATAATTTAAATTGCCTCGATTCTACTATTATAACAACAATAGAAGTATTTTGTAAATATATAGATTTAAGATTAGATATTAAGAACTTTTTAATAAAATAAGAAACAATTTTTGTAAACAATTTTTGCTTTTGTCTCTATTATAATTGTAGTTATTGTTCTCTTTTATATAGTTTTGTAATATATATATTTTCTAATATTGTATATCTTGCGATAAAAAAGAGAGATTTTAACAATATAAAAAAATTGTTTTTTGTAAGAATTTTGCAAGTTTTGCAACGCAAAATCGATCTAAAGAGATTTTTTCTTCGATAATATCTTTAACGCTTTTGATGTTGCTTTAAATAATATTTGTTTTATCAAATCAAAAGTTTCAAACTATATAAATGCTTTCTTTGTATCAATTATGCTATATAATTCTTGCAATATTTCTTTAATCTTAATAGAGTAATTGTTTATTAATTGAATAAAAGTAGTAATATCTAGTTTTAATATTACTTTGCATATTATTGTATTAACTTTCTTAAAACTTTAAACAACATAGTTGATAAAATAATTGTCTTATATTGTAATCTTTTTGTAATATTTTTGCAAAATATTCAAATATTGTTTGATTAATTGTATAGACACTAATTTAATAATACTAATAATACTAAGTAATTATTGCACATTTTTAATTGTAAAAGTTATTAAAAAGACAAAGAAAAAGATTAAAAAAAAAGAGAATTTGTTAAAGAAGAATTGTTATTATTTCGCTTAACAAGACTTATAGATTTTTTAAAATTGTTATCGATTGCAAGTAATATAAATTTAGAGTCTACTAAAGAGAATTTTTTAAACTTCTTAAACAACTTTTTATTTATAGCAATAAAAAGTCTTTTTAAGACAATGAAACAAATTGCTTTATAGACAATATATTATACTATTGTTAATACTACTTCTATTGCAAAAGATCTATCGATAAAAGATAAATATTTTTAACTTAATTAAAGCTATTATTTGTTAGAAATTAATAAATCTAATGCAAATGTAATAAATAAAGTAATTCGATTTATAACTATCTAAGATATCTGGAGCAAATATCTAGATATATCGATCAGGATTAAGAATCTAAGATCGATACTAAGTCTAATTAGACAATAGTGTTTTAGATCTTTATAGAATCTATAACAATATTGCTATATATTAAGTTAGCTATCTTTGTATTATAATATCTTCTAAACAACTTCTAAAATTAATAATTGTAGACTTTTAAGTATATAGAATCTATTTTTGAATAGAAAAGATATAAGCAAAGAAATTAATAAAAGAAATTTGCAATTATATAGTATATTAAGTTATAATTATAATTTAAGAAGTATATAGTTATAAAGAATAGTAATGTACAATATAAGTAATAAATATATAGGTTAAAAGAAAAATAGTATATTAATAATATTAATTTAAAATATATAATAAATTGTACTATTATAATAAATATATCTAGATAAAGAAATAACTACTTAATAACTATTTCTTCTTTTACTTTTTAATATTACTTCTAAATAATATATAAAATATAAAATATAATTCTATTTACTAGATTGTAAAGAATTGCACAATAAATTAACAAAAATATACTAAAATTATTATATAAATAAGAAATATTAAATCTTTTACTAATTAGTAGAAATTGTTTTAATTCTAATATATATAATTAATAAATTTCAAATTAATAGCTTAAGTAAAATTTTATATATACAAAAAATAATAATATTAAAACATAATTATTAAATTAAAATTCTATTTAAATATATAAATTATATTTAATTAAAGCCTTTTATTAAAAGTAATATTAATCTATTTGTTAATTATAAGTTAAAATCTACTAGTTATATAGATTACTTTATATTAATATTAAGAAATATTAATATTTATAATTAAATATTAAACTAGAAGTTTAATTCTTAAAAGAGTAAGAATTAGTCTATTTAACTTTATCTTTTAAAAATTTATTTCTTAGTATATTTTAATATTTATATTAAGTATCTTAATTCTATAATACTTTTTAGTAATTTAGTATAATATAAAGCTTTGCAAAATTTCTTAATAGTTTAAAGTTTTAAATTAACTAATTTTGTATAAAATAATATAATCTTTATATCTTAAGATTGCTAAAAATTGTATTAAGAAAAGTTTTATACAACTATTTAAACAATCTATATATATACTTCTATTAAAAGATAATAGTTAATAGATTATATTTTTGTAAAGATATCTATTATTAGTATAATATTATTAATAACAAGATATTCTAACAATTTAAACTAATTATTAAGTTAAGTTTTAATTTTAATATTTAGAATTATTTTAACTTTACAATTTTAATTCTAGAAATTAATCTTAAAACTAAACTTTTTAGAACTAATTTAATATAACTTAAATTAAGTTTTGATTTTAATTTTTAAAATTAACTTAAATTGTTAAAATATTAAGAATTATTATTCTTAGCATAAAAATATTAAAAAATCTAGTCTAAATTAATTATTTGTTAATATTTTAAATTAGTTAGTCTATTATTTATAATAGATATTATATATATATAATATATTTTTATTACTTTATTAGATTTAAATTATTTTAAAAATTATACTAACAATAGTATTTAAATTTCGATTTTTACTATAGAAATATTCTCGATTTGTTAATTTTAATATTACAATTAAACTATTAAAATTTTCGAGTTAAGTTAATACAAATTATTAAGATTTAAGTTGATAACTTAATTTAAACTTAATAAACTTATCTACTACAAACTAGACTTAAAACTACTATTTAAAGAGATATCTAAATAAATAGTTAACTAAAAGTTAGATCTATACTAGATTTAATATACAAAACAAAAGAAAAGAGAAAAAAGAGAGAAATAAAACAATATTAATTATATAAGATTGCAAGCTTTATATCTAGCAAGAGTTAACTTAAATTTAGTTTATTTTTATTTAGATCTAATCTAATTTAATCTAGATTTAGTTAAAATTTAATTATTATATTTAAAGCTTAGAATACTATTAATATATTAAGATTTTTTGTTATTTTTAATAATAATAAATTTACAAGATTCTTAATACTATCTAGATAGACTATCGATAATAATATAAAAGACAAAAATAATATAAAAGACAAAATAATTTTTTATAAATATAAGAAACTTAAGTTCGACAATTAAAAAATACTTTTTAAAGATATATTTTATCTTAAAAGATTTAATATAACAATTGTTTAACTTTAACTACAAAATAAACAATATTAAGATTTTAATATTAAGTTAGATTATATTACTTACAAATTATCTAAAACAAAAATAACAAAAATAATTAATACTAAAATTATAGATAGCTTAAAAAATAAATATTTTATTATATAAATGCTAGCTAGATAAGTTTTTTTATCTTCTAAATAAAACTTTTGATATTAATTAATTAGATTCGAGTCTAAATTGTAAAAATAAAATATAAGAATTTTAAAAATTCTGAGTCTAGATATAAGTTTTAACTCGGATTAATTGAAAAGAACAAAACAAGAATTATAAACAAGAGAGCATTATTAACAATAAACTTAATATCTAAAACTTATTTAGCTTAGTTATTTTACATATAGTTATTATAAATACAAAGATAATATTTTATAATAATATTAATTTGTTTAATTTAATTGTTAGTTTTAAGATAATATACAATAGATAACTTGATATTAATCTTTAATATTCAACAAAGATATTTTTAAATATTAAAGAAAAATCGTATATCTTAATTAAATATAAAGAACTTAAATAATTTGTACTATTCTTAGATACAAATGTAGAAACAATTAATAGATTTTTTTACTTTCTTTACTTTTATATAAGTAATAAAGACTAGATATCTTATCTTAATAAAATAGTTAACAAAAACAAAAATATATTTTAATATAATATCTATAAAGATACTAAATAATAAGAAGTTTATATAATTTATAAAGATATTATATTAATAATAGAAAAAATTAGAAAAAAAATTATTTTTGTATCTTTTGTCTAGAAAACTTAAAACAAATATATATATAATAGTTTTGTATAAAGAGTTAGATACACTTGTAAATATTAAACTATTAATAAGCTTAACTAATTAATTTGTAGTATTTTGTTTTTTTTAGATAATTATTAACAATACTATTGTAAGAAAACTAAATTATACAAAGATAAAGACAATTTAAGTTAGATTTTTTTTTAAGTCTAAGAAGTCAAAGCGTTCTTTATATTTAAGTAGAGCAATTTTATTATAATAAAGTAATCTATTGCAAAATTCTTTAACTACTTAAAATACAAACTAATAATAATTTTAACTTAATTTTATAAAATTTAAATAAGAGTATCTTCTTAATTCTTATTAAGATCTAAAATTTCTTATTTTAACTAAAATTCGATATCATTAGTATTAGATTTTTCTATACTTAACTTTATTAAAACTAATATAATAAGAAAAGTTAAAAAATCTAAATAAAGATATAACTATATAAAGTTAAGAATAATAACTTAATATTAAAGATCTTTAACAATATTAAAATATAGAATATAAATTTTTAAAATTGTCTATATTAATATAGATATTAAAAATAAAAAGTAATTCTCTTTTTAAAAGAATCTCTTAAGCAATATATAAAAATATATAGTTTTTTGTTAACTTTGCTAGAACAATATATAATCTAATAGTTAAATTAAGACAAGAACTTACTTATATCGACGTTTTATTTTTGAGCTCGATTTAATAATATTTTTCTATAGCTCTTCGAGCTTCTTGAGCTCTCTAAGAAAGTCTAGAGTTAGAGTTAGATTATATAACTAATTAAGATAATCTAAATAGACGAAATTCGTATTTTTAGAAATTGTATTTTTTTTTAAAATTCGACAAATCAAAACAATCTTAATCGAGCTTAGCTTTAAAAAGTTTTAATATTTAAAATTTATTATTGCGTTCGATAGTTGTATAGTTGCGTCAATGTTAATATCAAAATTTTATAAATCGCAAATTCGATTGATTCGAACAAAGTTTACTTGAAGAACAAGTCTTGATAATTTGATTATCTTATATATGCGTCGAGAAAAACAACAATGTCTTTAGATAAACAAACTTATTAATAGTAGACAAGACAAGAGAGACTCTAATTATCTTGCGAAAGTTTAATATTTTGCTAAGAGATACTTGCAAAAGCGTATTTAGTCTCTTGTTATTAGCTTTTCTCAATTAATAAACGTAATGCTCAATTATGCTTAGAGCTCTACAAGTTGTATTTGTTTTCAATTTAAAATACAGTAGCTCTTAAATGCTTAGTCTTGCTAGCTTGCTCAGAGTAGCTTAGAGTCCCAAAAAAACGCCGATATATTAAGCTTAATAATATCTTAATTGCTTAATTAGATTAATTGTTGGATCGGATTTTGGTTCCAACTTTTGAAATTAATTCGACTCGACAATTCTAACATTAGAAATCGATCCAAATGTCGATTTTTTAAGAATTGAATCGAATCGAATTAATTCGATTTTCGATTTCAACTTTTAGAATCGAATCGATGTTAAGAAATACTAAAAATTAATTTAAATCAACTAGTTTTAATATATTTTAAACTATTTTAGTTATTTATTATAATAACTACTAATATGTATTATATATATGCATTACTTTTGCCAAAATATTGCGTTTTTAAAAAATTACTATTTATATAATTTGGTTTTCGATTTCAATATTAGGAATCGACTCGATCTAACAATTTCAATATTAGAAATTAAATCGACTTTTCGATTTCAACTTTTGAAATTGATTCGACCTAATTTGGGTCGAGTACTTGACTCAAACTTGGTAACCCGACTTGATACAATCAATCTATGCTTAATTAATATAAAATACTTTAGATTTTTATAATTTATAATTATTTTAATACAATAAATTAAGTTTTTAAGCTTGAAATATTATTCTTCAAATATGTAAACAATAGTTATAAGTTTCTTATTATAGATCTTATAACTATACTTTATAAACAAATAAACAACTAAATTTAAAAAAAAGCTTTATTGTACTAAAAAGAATATCTTAAAATATATAATTTAGATTATAAATTTCTATTACATTTTGTAATTTAAATTGTAATAATAAAATACTATATCTAAATTAAAGACTTTTGTTAAAATTTTAAATATTAATAAATATTTTTTGAACTAGACAAAAATTTAATTCTTTCTAATTAAATAAATTAACAAATTAATTATTTTGCTATAATTGTAGATAAATCTTCTATAAAAGCTTGCAAATTCTAGAAAGCTTTAAATAATTTTAACGTTAATTAGAATAAATTAATTAATAATAATTTCTATCTTAACTTAATTTATCTTAATCTTTTTAATAGTAATTATTAATTCTAAATATAAGATTTAAATAATATAAAATTTGTATTTAAAATATATTAGCTTATAAAATTGCTTTGCGCAACTTTCGAAAAATACATTTAATACAAAATTTGTATTCTAATTTTTTATTATTGTTAATTTAAATATTATTTAGATAAGCAATTATACAAAACTTATCTAGAAACTTTCGAAAAATATTGTTGATATATTTTCAAAACAAATATACAAGACAATAAATACTCTATTATTTTTCTAAATATATAATTAATTAAAGGCAAAAAAACTATTGAAAAAAAATTAATTAAAAGAATTTAATGTTATAGAGATTAATATAATTATTAAGTTAAATCGAATATTTCTTTCTTAATCTAATTTACTCTCTTAAGTTTTGTAGAGTTAAATTAAAGTTAAGTTGCAAATTTATTTTTTAATGTTAAATTTTATTAAATTAATATTAAGAGTTTATACTAATTTTTTTGCATTAGCTTTTGCTTATTTTATTTTATCTTATTCGAAGTTAATTTTAATTAAGTTAGTTTAGAGTTTCAATTACGTAATATACTAACTATATTAAGTTAGAGTAAATCTTGCGCTAATATAATTAGACTAATTGCGTCGGGTCGAGTTATCGAGTTCGAGTCGAGTATTCGACTCGAATTAAATCGAATTGATTTCAAAAGTTAAAATCAAAAAGTCAATCTAATTTCCAGAGTCGAAATCGACAATTCGAATCGATTTCTAAGATTAGAATCGAAACTCAACTCAAAAAAACTAACTCGAATTGTCAAGTCTACTATTTTTAGTAAATTTTATTATTTTTAGTAATAATTAATTAATAATTTAATAGAAATAATTAATCTATTTAATTTAATTAATAAATATAGTAGATTATTTTTATATTATGTATTACTATTGTGTATTATCTAGCAAATAATTAAAAAGATCAAAACTTAAACTAAATATATACTATTTTTAGTATTTTTGCTATTCTTGACGATTTGATTCGATTCCTAATATTAGAATTAAGAATCGAGTCGAGTTGAGTCGATTTAATTCTAAAATAATAGAAATCGAATTAAATTTCGAGTCGATTCCTAGAGTTGAAATCGACAAGTTGAATTGATTTCAAAAGTTGGAATCGAAACTCGATCTCACAATTAGTCTAAATTTAATATAGTTAGTATATTACTTAATATTATATAATTGAGCGAATTTATTTAAATACTCGATACGTTTAATGCATTTAACTTACTCTATTAGACTCGAAAATTTATCTAATCTTAAAGTTAAGATTGAATAAATTAATTCGATTAAATTGAAATTAATTCAACAATTACACTAATAAAGGTTAAAGACAAAAAATATTTGTTTTAATTATAATAACGTTTAGATTTTTATAGTTTATACAAAATTTAGGAATTTTTATTTAGATAGCAACAAAGTTCTAGAACTTTATTATAACTTATATTGTACAAAATAAAAATTAAAGATTATATATTTTCTTTAAAATAATTAGCGTAATTGTAGAAATAATAAAAAGACAAAATATTGGTCTCTTTTTTATAAAAGATGTTAAGAAATTCGAGATATTTAAAAAATAAAATTGTAATAAAATTGATATTTTTGTTTTATTAATAATATTTTAAATTTTCTTAGATTATAAAAATTATTAGGAAAAGTTTTTATTTTATTTAATAAATTGCTAAACAATAATTTTAACATTTTTATAGAATAATAAAAAAATTAATAAATTTAATAAATTAAGAATTTAAATAAGATCTAATTTAAATCTAGACAAGTTCTTAATTAAATTTAAGAAGATATCTATTTCTAATAGAATAATATTAAAAAATTAGAAAATTAGATATCTTTTGCACAAATAATGCAATCAAATTTACAAGCTTTTAACTTAACTATATAAAGTTGTATAAGAAATTGTTTAACTTGTTTTATATATTGTTCAATAAAATTTTTGAAGAACAAGAAATTTCGATATTTAATTTTTGGGAAATATCTTTTTTAAATAGCTTAAAGAATATAACTAGAAATTTCTTGCTTTAAACTAGACAAAATAAAGCAAAACTCAAAATTAGAATAGCTAGATTTTTTCTATAAATAAGACTAGATTGCTTTTAAAGAGTAGAAATTATATTGTTTTTTATACGCGAATTATTTTTTGTAAGCAAGACTAGATTGCTTTTAAAGAGTAAAACTAGATTACTTTTTATAAATAAATTGTTTTTATAAGTAAAATTAGATTGCTTTTTATAAGCAAGATTAGATTACTTTTAAAAAGCAAAATTAAATTGCTTTTTGCAAACAAATTGCTTCTTATAAACAACTAAAATATTAAATATCTTCTAACAACATAGACTTATATTAAATAGAGAAACTTAATTATTATAAGTAATAACTAGAAAATTTTAATCTTAGAGTTTTTAGATACATTGAAACTCCTTAGAAGATAGAAATTCTTCTTCTTCTTAAGTAATACTATAAAATTAGATAGATAGTTAATAACAATAGAGTATATTATATTTAAAGTTTGTATCGATAGAATAACAATAAATTTATAATAGTTTTATAATATTAAAACTCTAATTAGATTTAATAATATAGAGAAATTGTCTCTTAATATAATCTTCGAGAGTAATAGTAATTTTAACAATGCAAAAAATAATTTTGTTAAGATTACTCTATTGTTAAAATTTCGAAGTTTGCAAAAAAAAATTATATTATTGCACAAAGAATTTGTTAATAAAAATATAAATTAAGACTTTACTATTAATAAAAGTTATAGTAGAAATTCGAGATTAAGCTTAATATAAAATAAAGAAAACTATTATATAATTACTCTTAAATATAGAATTAATTTTAAAGAGTTTTAAAGCTTTTTTAATTAAAAATCTCTTGTAAAATTAAAATAAAGATAAAAACAAAAAAGCTAGAAGACAAAAGAATATATATGTAAGTTTTATAATATAGCTTTGCTTAGATACTAGACTTTCTTAATTAATAGCAAGATATCTTTGTTTATATTAATAGTATTATCTAGATTAACAAAATAAAGAGAAAAAGACTTTTTATTAAATTTATTTTTTGTAATCTTGTTTAAAGATTGTAACTTGCAATAGTAATATAGATTTTTTTATTGCAAATTTCTTTAATTTTAAGAACAGCTAGAGATTTGTTTCGAACAATAACAATAATTAAGCTTAATTTTATTAATTTATTAAATATTATAAAGACTATTAATATAAGTAGAATTGCAAAGAAAGAAATAATAAAATAAGATCTTAACAAATTGTTAATTAAAATTAAATTAAACTTTTGTTTAATAAGAATAACAACAATTATTATAATATAAAATTAATAATATATAAGTTACTAAAGTTTCTTGTTAATTTTAATAAAAGCTTAAATATATTATTAAAAGATAAATAATTGTTTACTATTAAAAGTTTGTTAAAATATAGCAATAACTTAAGTAAAACAATTAATATTGTACTTTATACAATTTATTAGTAGAATATTCTTTATTTAAAAATACTTTTTTTTAATTTATAGTATTTGACAAAATTTATAAAACTTTGCTTTAAGATTTTGTAAAAATATAATTATATATTTTTTAATTCAAAGAGACTACTATAATAATAACGCAAGTTTCGATACTATTTGTTAAAAAAAGATTATTAATTTAATGTTAATTTACAAAATTATAAATTCTTTTGTTTATAATAATTTATAACTTTGTATAAACAATTTTAACTTAATTAATAAAATATTAATTATAATTATAATTTATATATTATATTTTTTGTATAAGATTTTGTTTCTATATATTTAACTAATTTTTGTTTTTCTTATATTATAATATATCGAGAAATTTCTTAAATTTAGAAACAACAAAAACAATAATATTTTTAAAAAACAATAAAAGTTATATAACAAATATAGATTAATTATTGATAGCTTAAACAACAATTTGCGAAATTGCTATTATAGATATTGTATTTAATAGTGCAAGAAATAAACTTTAATAAATAAAACAAGAATAGTATTAATATTAAATTATATTCAATTCTAAAATTCTTAAAATAAATAAAATAAATAAAGTTTAATTTAACAATTAGTTTAACTATTAGTACAAAAGAAGTTTATTTTAATAATAGCTTCGCAAAACAAACTTTTGTTGCACTAATATTTAACTTCTTTACTACAAACTAGTAGAACTTTTCAAATTAAATCAATTTATCTTTAACTTTTATAACTCTTGAATTCTACTAGCAAGATATTAAGCAAATATTGTTAAAACTTTAGAATATATTATAACTAATTGTATTTTTTGCTAAGATAATATTAAGTTTATACAATTTGTTATTTTATCTTAGTACTTAGATCTATTAATAATTAAAATCTTTTGCTAATCTTTAGTTGTAAATTCCGATTTTTTTGTAGCAAATTTAAGAGTAATTCTTTTTATATTTTAATTGCAAATTTATTAAATTTATTATTTTATATTAAACAAATTATATCTTTTGCTTCTTATTAATATATTTTATCTATTAGTAATAATTATATATTGTAATAATATATTATATTGCAAAGCTAATATTTAAATAAATATAATTCAATTTAAATTAAAACTTTAAGATAATTATATAGCAACAATTATAATATATTAACTTATATAAATTGTTCTCGAAGCTTGCTTTAATATTAAAGAATCAAAAATCCTAATATTACAAAATAGATATTGCGTTATTATATAATCAACTTAAATATACTTTTGTATCTAGTATATAGTACTAGAAACGCAGATTACAAAGCAAGCTCTATATATATATATGTGTGTATATATTTATATTTATATACAAACAAGACGTATATATGTAAATAACACAAAGAGAGTCTATCTACTTATAATATAGTAGTACTATAATTGTTGTAATTAAGAGAGAGACATATATTGCGTTCGAGCAAATTATTGATTTTGCGTGTTGTTTTAAGCTAGACGTAATCTACAGTCACGTGACGCTTATATTGTGTATAACCATCAATAAATTACGCATTTTTGGATGGGGAGTCGATTTCCTCCTGTATTGTTGCATGTTTCTCCCAGACCCTCTGGCAACTAAATTTTAGCGCTAGAGATTCTGGGTTGTGAGGCAACCGTTATTTTCAAACCCGTTGTCACCAGTAAAGACGCCCGCATCCCAGTCTCATTCCTACCTCATTACACTCTACACTCTCGGTTCATTCGACGCTCATCTGATCTCACTAGACTACCCAAGAGCCAGGAGGCATCAAAATAGCCCTGCTACGCGGAAAAAGGAGCTTTGGCAGATCAAAATAAAAGCTAGCAAAATCCAAAGCTGATGCCAACAACACAATCATTGTGAGTCAATTCCGGCCCACCGTGGCTGCAGCACCATGCCCCCGGGAGGTACAGGGAAGAGGAAGAGGGGTGAAAGGACTTTCTCTCAGGACAGTGGCCGCCACGGATCTCGACCCTCACCCCACCGTCCTGGCAACCTAAGCCTCGCCCAACACCAGCACTCAGATCAGGGGCAGCATCAGCAGAGCTTCGGTAGAGAACAGTACGAGCAACGTGGAGGAGGTCGGAGGCGAGCGAGCCACGGTAAACGAGGTAGCGGGCCTCAACGCAGCCCCATCGACAGTCCCGATGCTGTGCCAGTCACATCACGTATTCCTGTTTCGGGCACGGCTCAATCCCCTCCTTGTACACAGACTCCGTCACGCAAGGAATCCCAACAATCACCGGCACCTCAACCGGCATCATCACCGAGTACAGCTACGATCCAAACCTCAGATCCACAGCAGCCACCAGCTGTGCTATACATGTACGAGTACGTGACAGACGAGACGCTGAGCCAATGGGCACA